>OLGE01000419.1_pt1 | contig 52302 bp, 38 predicted proteins | sample 1605151 | NCBI WGS metagenome assembly OLGE01 (sample SAMEA3888912, study PRJEB22519) | human gut metagenome | biome: human gut; feature: human-associated habitat; material: faeces | place: Denmark | collected 2010
TAAGAAATAACTCCTTACTCCACAAAATTGGTCAAGTTATTTTTTTACCATTACTAATTATCTGCTCGAAAGGACCTCCCGCCACACTTCCATATCGTAAAATTTACTTCCAAATGATACGAAATCAGGCATTTTTTACCATTTGAACGAAACCGGACACCTTTTGGGTTGCCCGGTTTCATTCGTTTTTACTTAATTTGCACATCGGACAACGGCAAAGGTGCCGCTGTTCAAGACGAAAACCTCTCAGAATGTATTAGCGAAGGAAGGCTATATGAGGGCAACGAGCAAGTCAAGAATGCCCCCACAAATTAAAAGAACAAGAAAGGGATGCGGCAGCCGCTGCTGCAATGCTCCCGCCAGAAGCCTTTTATTCTTGAGGAACATTTATTCATATATTATCTCGTGTGCCACACACAGAACAATGGGATGAACGGCACACTCAGCGTTTTCATGGAACAAAAGCGGGTGCCCACCAAACTTGTGACAAGCAAGGGACGGCGCCCGCTTTTAATTGCACCACCCAGTGCAAAGTTCACGCTCTCCCGTTTGCCCCACCTCGTTTTCCAACGCGTCCCCCAAAAAATCGGCCCACCATTCGCCCATTTCAAGCCTTTTCCTTAAATTTGCCTATTCATAGATTCGGGAGAAAAATACTGACGGAACGACAAGGGATGCCCATCATCAATTCTCACAGCATTTCTGTTGTCTCCTGCCAAGAAGCCATTCTCCCTTTCCATTTATTGTCCTACATCATCAAGGCGCCGACCTAAGTAATGGTAAAAAAGAAATAAATCCTTACTCCACAAAATTGGTCAACTTATTCTTCCACCATTACTAAAGCATTGCATACCCCAACCGAAAGCAACTGCCGCCGCGCCTGCCATCTAAAAAACAAAAAACATCATGAAGACTTGTTCTATATGCGGTCATCAGTTTCCCGACGATCTGAAGGAATGCCCCGTGTGTGGCGCACCGGCCCCTAACGCCGATGCCAACACCACCATTAACACGAACAACGGCACAACGCCGCCCCCTGTGCCCGACGACATCCCGCCGGTGCCGGAAGTCGATGGTTCACCAAAAACGCGCATCGTCAGCAACGGCACCGTGCCGCCCTCCAATCCTGGTGCCGTGCCACCTTCTGGCCCTGCAACCGTGGCCTCTGGTGCCGTTCCGCCGTCAAACCCTGGCACCGTGCCGCCCTCAAATCCTGGAACCGTGCCGCCTTCTGGTTCTTTCAACCAGCCGCCGCGCCGCAACAACACGGTGCTCTGGGTCGTCATCGGCATTCTGAGCGCCATCATCCTCATCGGGGCCACGTGGTTTATCGCCACCAAGGTGCTGGGCGACGATTCTAAATCAAGCGACAACAGCGAAGACAGCATCGGCAGCGATGTGGAAGTAGTGGATTATGAAACCGACGACACGCCGACACAATCGGACACCTACGATGCCGACACGCTGGCTGAGCCCGACGTTGAAGAAGTGTACAACACCGACAACACGTCAAACAGCCATTCGTCCAGCACTTCCAGCGACGACAACACCAACGTCATCACGGGTTATCTCCACCACAGCGACGGCGACAAATCGTGCTACGTACGCCTCGTGTTCACCGTTGACAACGACAGCGAAGTAAGCGGAACGGTCAGTTTCAACAACACCACACTGGACATCTCGGGCAACTATTATGATGGTTCGAAGAAACTGCTCATCTACGAGAATGGCGGCGGCCGCTATGAAGGCTACGTCAACGGCAGCACCTACTCTGGCAAATATTACGACAACGACGGCACATGGTCGTTCAGCATGAACGTCAACTAAGTAATGGTACCACCATTACTAATCCCTCCCTCTCGGAGGCCAACCCTCCCCCATTGCCTATGCACAACCATTTGAAACTCCTTCCGAGCGCCTGCCGCATTATGGCGCTGCTGCTCTTTGCGGGCTGCAGCCTGTCGGTCTGTGCCCAACAACGCAAGGTGCAAAACAAACCGTTTATTGACGAGCGCCGCTTCCATTACGGATTCACCGTCGGCTTGCACGACCAGGGGCTCTCTCTGACCAACAACGGTTTCATCGACCCCGCAACGGGAGCACAGTGGGTTGCCACCAACGACCGCCACAATTTCGGGTTTTCTGTCGGCGTGCTCGGCGAATGGAAACTCAATCCGACGTTCTCCCTGCGCCTCATCCCCTCGCTCCACTTCGGCAGCAAGCACATACGCTTCCGCAATCTGGCAGACGAAGGACGCAACTCGCAAGACATGAAGTCGACCTACATGGCACTGCCCATAGACCTCAAAGTGAGTGCGCCACGCTTCAACAACTATCGGCCCTACGTCGTGGCAGGACTCTCGCCGATGTACGACCTGACGGCTAACAAACACACGCTCCTGCGCACCAAAGCCTTCACCCTCATGCTTGAAACGGGAATCGGGTGCGACCTCTACCTTCCTTTCTTCAAACTCATCCCAGAAATCAAATTCTGCTTCGGGCTGGGAAACGTTTTGGAGAAAAACCGAAAGGACCTCACCGACCCCACGCAATTTGTCTATACACAGAGCATCGACCGCGCCACGACCTCAATGGTGGTACTCTCCTTCTATTTTGAGTAGGTGGTTTTACGTAAGCATTATTCTTTCACCACCACTAAGTTTACGACAACGGGGGTGTTCCGAACCGCATGGTTTGGAGCGCCCCCTTGTCTTTTTCTTCTCGGCCATCCTTCAAAAAACAATATTTTTGACCACTGGCTTAAAAAAACTTTCCTTTTCTTGTCACAAAATCCATCCCTTCGTGTTATAACAATAGAAACACGCCACAGAAGGCAGTCACCTCCAGCCTACACTTCGGCTCTAACCTCAACGGCATGAACACGCAAAGCTTCGAACAGAAATATCTCCGACTGACTCCGCGCCTCTACAGCGTGGCCTTTTCTGTTCTTGGCAATGCGGAAGATGCGGAAGACGCCGTGCAAGACACGTTTGCCCGCCTGTGGGAAAAGCGAAATAAACTTGAACGCATGGAAAATGCCGAGGGCTATTTCATGACCACGCTGCGCCACATCAGTCTCAACATGCTGCGCAACCGCCACGCCGCCGCCGACATCGCTGAAGCGCACAACGCGCCAACGGACATCGACGCCGCCACAGCACAGGCTGAAATGGAACACCGCGAAACGCACGGCCTGCTAAAGCGCCTTCTGGCGCGGCTCTCCCCGCGGTCGCGCCGCGTTATAGCCCTGCGCCACGTTGGAGAATGCAGTTTCCACGACATGGCAGAGATTACGGGGGAAACGGAGGTGAACCTGAGAATGATTCTCTCCCGCGCCCGCCGACAATTGCGGGCGGCCTACGAAGAGGAAATGAAACACGGATAATCCGACGGCCCCATCATTAACCAACACAAAAACCCAATACAAAATGATGACATCTGAAGACATACGCCAACTTTTGCAACGCTTCTACGACGGAGAAACGACGCACGCCGAGGAACACTCGCTGCGGGAGTGGTTTCGCACGAACGATTGCCCCGAAGACCTACAGCCCGACCGCCAGATGGTGATGGCCCTGTCGGAAACGGCCGACGTGCCAATGCCTGTGGGCTTGCAGATGCGCATCTCAAACCGCCTCCGAAAGCGTGAACGCCGCCGCCACCAACGTGCCACGCGATGGCTGACCATGACGGGCATCGCCGCAAGTGTCGCTGCCCTCGCCGTCGGCGTGTGGTGCTGGATGATACCGCAACAGACGGTCTACACCGACACATGCCAAACGCCACAAGAGGCCATCGAGGAAGTACACCAAACGCTCAACATCATCTCGCGCGACCTCTGCCAGGGACTCTCTGGCGAAGAGGACTTGGGAGGCCCGATGCCTTGATAAGTTGGTGGCAGATTAACTCTGACCACCAACCTACGCCCCATCCATTGCCCAGAACAATCATTATCATAACCGTTTGGAAGTGTTCCAAACTGAATATTCTCAGGACACTTTCCCTTAAAGCGTGGGGCACGACAGGCGACAGGGCATAGAAACCTGCCGATATTTTCTGTTTTGCACAGGTCGCTCGCGACCACCCAAAGGTAACGAAGTAGGTTTTCTTTACATAGATTTCATACGCCGTTTCGCTTGCCCAACCGCCCTGCCGTCCCCACGCCTCTTTAGTAATTACTTATTCTCATCAAACCAACTCCACCATGAAACGATTCATCCTTTCCTCCATCTTTCTGCTCTGCGGTGCGCTCCCCCTTCCCCATGCGCTCCACGCTGAAGAAGTGCCGGTGGTTTTGACCATCACGGCCGACAGCAATGTCAAAGTTTTCTATTCCTTCGACCATTATGCCAACAACAGCAAAATGGCCCGCACCTACGTATCGGAAGAAATGCTGCAAGCGGCCAAAAACAGCAACATGCTGCAAAGCAACGTGTGGGACGTGTCGGGCGTCATATCGCGGCTGACAAGTCTTTTGGCGCTCCACACGCATTCGCGTTCCACCACGACTTCCGTGCGGAAGGACATGGAACGCGTGACAGCGAAAAAGGAATACGAGCGCGTGATGCACTCTCAATGGGACGACAAGGAGATTGCTGTGTACGTTCACCGCACACACGGCAAAAACATCAGCGAACTGCTCATCTTCAAGTTCCGCAGCAACTATTGTTCACGCATCATCCAGCTCACGGGAAAACTCCGCACCACCGACATCGCGGCCATCATCCGCATGAATGAAAACAAATACTAAGTAATGGTCGACCATTAATTAGCAAATGGTCCCTCCGCTTCACTAACCCACCATCCTTACACGACCTTTATGAAAACCTTTTCCAAGGCATCCATCAAAACGCTCCTGCTCGCCCTCCTCGCCGCCTGCACGCTCTCGCTGCACGCCGACAAGGTGAAATTCGTTTCGGGCGGGCTTTACCAAATCCGAACGGTCTGCCGAACCGATGGTTGCATCATGCCATCGAGCTACATCGAACAGGCCATCACATACAACATTGAATGCGAGGGCAACCAGGTACAATCGGTGATGTATCTCAACAACGGCGAAAACATGATGCGCAGCGTCGCCGTCGACAAAAGCGCATGGTGGGTCATCACGAAAGACAAAGATGGGAACTACACCATCTGCAACGCCGCCACTAACCGCTATTTCACCTTCGACGGACAGCGCACCGCCAACCGCCGATACATCTATCTCAGCACAGGCGACCACGGCGACAAATCGCGCTGGACGATTTACGCCGCCAACATCGGCCTCGGCATCAAAAACGTTCACATCCCCTACCACTATCTCGATGTGCGCCTCAACAACCACATCGTTGGCACCTACGGCAACACGAGCGCTACGCTGCACGACAACGAGCGCTTTTTCCTCATCGATCAGAAAGGGCGCGTGGTAACGGAATTTGACGGCGAAAAGGTCAACCTGCCGAAAAACTGCTTCAGCGGCAACGCCAAGACGCGCACCTACACTGGAAAGACCGTCCGACACAAGGCACCCTCCGTGGCCGTCACCACAGAAGTGCGCCGCATTCAGGGCAACACGCAACAGCTCTCGTTCACCATCAACGGCATCCGCCCGGTGTTCAACAGCCTTTCGTCTTCCCATCTCTTCGCCATCAGCGAAAACAAAAACGCCAAGGAATTTACGGGACGCATCGCCACGACTGAGAAGCAGGGAACGCTCTTCGTCGACGGCAAGAAGGTGGGAACGGGCGGCACGTTCCGCTTCACGAAGCCCACCGACGGCCACACCTACCGTCTTGCCCTCGTGCAAAACAACGACACGGTGCAGGGGGCATGGCTGACGTTTACCTTCCTGCCCGTCATCGAACTCACCACGAGCCGCGCGGTCTCGAAATCCAGTTTCAGTCCGGCCACCTTCCGCCTTCTCGACCCGCAACACCGCGACACCGACTCCACGCTCACTGCCGCCGTGCGCCACCGCGGCGACTATGCCACGCTCTTCCCGAAGAAGGCCTACGCCGTGAAGTTCGTCGACGCCACTGGCAAGAAGCAAGACCGCCATTTCCTCGACCTCCGCACCGACAACTATTGGATTCTCGACGCTATGGCCGTTGACCACGCCCGCATGAGAAACCGCGTGGCGATGGACCTCTGGAACGACATGGACGTGCGCCCTTATTATGCGAAGGGGAAGGTGAAGACGGGGGCCGGCGGCCGCCTGGTGGAAGTGTTTGTCAACGGCAGCTACCAGGGCATCTATAATTTCTCGGAACGCATCGACCGCAAGCAGCTCAACCTGACGAAAACGGAGAAAAACGGGCCGCGCGGCCTGCTCTATAAGTCGAAACAATGGAGCACATGGACGCTCTTGGGCTACGACCGCAGGACAAACAGGACCGTCGGCAGCCAGCCGCCTTCGTTCGACAACGCCAGCGGCGTTTGGGACCACTGGGAGTGCAAATACCCGAAAGTGGAAAACAGCCGCAAAACCGACTGGACACCGCTCCACGACGGGGCGGCACTCGCCGCTTCGGCAAGCGACGAGGATTTTGTTGCCAACGTGGGAAAATGCTTTGACCTCTCTGCCGTTTGCAACTATTATCTCTTCATCGAACTGCTTCACGCAACAGACAACAGCGGCAAGAACATGTATTGGGCGGTGGGCGACGTGACGAAATCGAAGAAGCTCACGCCGATTCCCTGGGACCTCGACGGCATCTTTGGACGCGACTGGGGAGGACGGCAATATGGCTGCGACGCCACCGACAACTATCGTAACTTCCTCCGTAACTCCAACACGCAAAATGCGCTCTTCGAACGACTGACGCACCTGAATGCCAACAATTGGAACGAGATGCGGGCTAAACGCTATTGCGAACTACGCCGCACGGTTTTCGCCCCCGACAACCTCAACCAACGTTTCTCTGCCTACTGGAAACTCATGAGAAGCAGCGGCGCCATGAAGCGGGAGGCTAAGAAATGGCGCAGCGCAGGCAACGCAGGCCTCAGCTTTGAAGCGGAAGCCGACTACATCAAAAATTGGATTGAAACACGCGTGGCCACGCTCGACGCGCAATATGGCTACAAATAAGTAAATATCTGCTTGCAACAATTAGTGAATCATACCCCAAGGGTGCAATATAAATTTAGCATTTTCAGCTCTAACTTAGGGGGGGGTAAAACATAGCCTTTTTACATAGTCTATTCCATATTTTCCCTATAGAATAATTCATCACTTCAATAATATTTCTTAATTTTGCTCCCATAGGCTTAATAAAATATTTACTATAGGAACTATCTATAACAGGTTAACCTCGTTTCCAGAAATCAACATTATGGATTTAGGAATAAAGACAATGTAGGAAAAAGTTGTCTGTATACAAGTGGAGAAAACAACTATACAGGAGTTTGTTCTGTTGAATATACCTTTTCCTCTGGTACTGGTACTTCTTTTAGCGTAAACTTTTATTGCCATAAATTCTAAAGCCTAACTGAAGTTATTTTATGTAACACCCACTTGCAACGTATTTATATGAAAAAGAAGCTCTCGGTGCTAATGCTGATAGCATGGCTCCCTTATTTATCTGTCAGCCTATTGGGCCAAAGTCTTGTCATCGGAAAAGTACGGGACGGCTTTCTAAAGATTCCATTACCAGAAGCCCGTGTATCGCTGCTACTGGCAAAAGATAGTTCTGTTGTGGTCGATTCTGTTCCGATACAGAAAATCCGCAGAAACGACGGAACGCTCAGCTCTGCTCAATTCATGCTGAATATGAAAAAGGAGACCTGCAAATATCTTTTGCATGCCACGCTTGAGGGATATGAGGATGCCTGGATGCCCCTGAACATTGACGGAGGAAACGAAGGTGCTTGGATGCTCGACGAGGCTTTGGAACTGCGCAAAATCAAAGAAAACAAACTGAGTACTGCCGTTGTCACGGCGACCAGGGTGAAGATGTATTACAAAGGAGACACCTTGGTCTATAATGCTGATGCCTTCAAGTTGCCAGATGGTTCGATGCTGGATGAACTGATTAGGCAGATGCCGGGCGTAACGATGAATGAAGAGGGAGAAATTTTTGTCAACGGACGAAAGGTTGACGAACTACTGCTCGGCTCGCACTCGTTTATGAATGGCAACAAAAAGGTTCTGCTGCAAAACCTACCCTATTTTACGGTCAAGGACATCAAAATCTACGACAAACGCTCGGACCTGAGCGAAGCCTTCGGACGTGATGTTGATGCCCGGAAATATGTAATGGATGTCAACCTCAAGAAGGAATATAACAGGGGCTATATCGCCAACATGGAAGCGGCAGGAGGCACAAGCCACCGTTGGCTGGGACGTGGTTTCCTTTTGGGTTTCACAGACCGATGGAGATATTCCGTCATGGGCAATATGAACAACGTGAACGAAACCCGCCATGTTGGCGGAGATGGACACTGGACTCCCGCCACCATGCCTCGTTCGCTGCTTACAACGCGAAGTGTTGCGACAAACCTGAACTATCATTCGGAAGAACGCAAACTGACCAATGACTTTACTGCAGACTTCACCTGTTCGGACAGTCGTTCCGAGATGCGACAGCGTCATGAACAGTTTTTTGAAGGAGGATATTCCACTTCACGGACAGAGGCAAGCAACGAGGCTGACAATTGGAATTTGAAATTGCAGAACAACCTGAGAATGCTGAAACCTGGGTATCTCAATTTCATTACCCAATTCGACTATGAAAAGCGGAACGGCACGGGCTTATCTCAGTTTAAACAGTGGGACGAGGAACTGACAGCTTCCATGAGAACCGATGCGTTGAGCGAAGGCCGTGGATGGTCAGTTTCCCAACAAGCCATCGCCGCGTTCGACAAAGAAAAATGGTACACAAATGCCTTTTTCTTTTTCCGGCATAGCGATGACCTGTCTTGGTTGTCCAACCGCTTCAAAACTTGGCAGACTTCCACCTCTACCCAGGATGTTCGCTATAACGCCAGCGATGTCTCCAACCGTTTGACAAACGCATCGTTGAGCAATCTATGGAGATTCGGGAATTTGTTTGGCAAGACGGATATGAGCGTCAAGGAGGGGGTCGATTATTTTGAGAGCCGCACTCACGACTATTTGTACCATCCCGACACCTTGCTGCTGGCCTCACAGCTTGACCTGCTGCATGCCATCACCGATCCGTCGAACTCCTACGACAGCCATGTGCGCAAATGGGGAAACACCATAGGTCTCTCCTTTTCCCAAACTGGGCATGAAGGTTATACGCTTTACACACGATGGGAAGTGGGATTGGATATCCCTGTGCTCCACCACACTGTCGATTACCAAAGAGGGGCCGTCGATACGCTGATGAACGACACCTGGGTCTACTTTCTGCCTTATGCAGCATATCGCTACAAATCACCGGGTTCCAAACACCAGCTGGAAGTTCGTGCGGATTTCAAATGCGAGCCAGTCGACCTGGTCAGCCAGATTGCTTACCGCGACGACAGCAATCCATTGGTGGTCAAATTGGGTAATCCCGCACTGAAAGGTCGGTCAACCACCCATATTTATGCAGACTATACACGAAAAATCGGTAAGAAATCCAGCCAGTGGCATATCGGTGCCAATGGAAATTTCCGCCATCGTGATGTGGCGCAATCAACCACTTACGATCCACAATCAGGAGTACATACTTACAAACCGACGAATGTCTGCGGCGCTTACGACTTGAAAGGGCAATTTGACATCTCATCCCATCTTGACAAAAACCGCTATTGGACTTGGCAGATGAATGCTGATGCCAATTATAACCACTCTATAGACCATTCCGTGCTCAGCGGAGAAAACGCAAGCCGCAGAAACACGGTAAATACGTTGACCCTGCACGACGGATTGTATGTTCAGTTTCAGAAAAAGGCATTAAGCATCCGTGCGAATGGCGATGTGAGCTGGCGTAACAGCGAAGGCAAAATGCGTGACTTCGAAACACTGAATGCTGTTGATTTGCAATACGGCTTATCAGCACGTTATACACTGCCGACCGTGAAAACGACACTTGCCGCCCACGGCACAATGTACATGCGACGTGGATACGGAAGCGCACAACTGAACACCGATGATTTTGTATTGAATGCTTCTCTCTCGCAACCATTCATGAAAGGCAAACTGATATTCCGAGTTGAAGCATTCGACCTTCTCCATCAGTTGTCCTCCACACAATATGAGGTCAATGCACAAGGACGCACGGAAACGTGGTACCGTTCTCTGCCGCACTACGTAATGGGGCATCTCGTTTACCACTTCAACAGGAATCCGAAAAAATAATCAGCTTGAACACCTGCTTACAACAATTAGTGATTCATACCCCCAAGGGGCAATACAGAAGAACCTGTTCGGAGGTATTGCCCCTTTCTCTTTCCTTCAAGAATTTATGTCGTCGCATCTCTTGATGCCGAAGAAAATATTTACTTTTGTACTTACAAGAAACAACCCCACCGTATGAACAAAATCCTCTCTCTCATCTGCTGCCTATGTGTCTGCGCTGCAAGCGCACTGGCGGGCGGCAAAAACGTAAAAATCAAAGTCGTGACACCTGGCACACTGACGGAACTGCTGAAAGGCTATGCCGACAACGAGATAAAGGGCATCTCTGTCACCGGCACGCTCAACGCCAACGACGTGCAAAGCCTGAAACGCTTTGCCGGACGCAACAACTCGGAGAAGAAGCATGAAGGCGGCCTGTTGGAAGTGCTCAACTTGGGAAAAACCACGCTGACCGATATGGAAAGCGGATTGAATCTGGCCGAGGTCATCGAAGGCTCAACAACGCTCCGCAAGGTGATGCTGGGCAACGTGTTCTACGTCAGCGCCCACACGTTCTCCGCGCTTCCCAACCTCGAAAGCGTGGATTTCATCGGAAACGTCGGTCACATCGATGGCTACGTCTTCACCAACCTTCCCAAACTTTCCCGCATCACCTTCCATCAAAGCGTGCTGAGCACGGGCGGCGCACAGTTTGTCAAAAACTGCCCCGTGCTGACAAGTGTTGTCTTCAAAGGGCCTATTCTCACAACATACTACGGACAGCCCATTGAATGTCCGCAACTGAAGGGCTACACGCTGAAGGCCCCTGTGCTGCAAAGCAATTTTGCAGCGTTTTTCCCGCAGACCACCGACGCCAAAGCGCTCAAAGCCTGCAATTGGAAGGGCTGCATGGCGTATGTTGAGACGTGGGGAAAACTCTGCCTGACGGGCACCTCGGATTTCTTTGTCGATTCTCCGGGAACCATTGTCAACCTGCTCTTCGACATGGCGAAGAAAACGGGCAACGCCTCAATGACGAAGCAACTGGAGGCTGTTTCAAAGAAATTCCAAGAGGCCGCTGCGGCGCGGCCGAAGAAAGAAACCAAACTGGAGATTCTCAAGCAATCGGCGCCCTACAAACGCACGGGACAGACAATGCCAGCCTTCACCTACGCTTCGCCCAACGATTCGCTGCTCACCCGCACCCGCGATTTCTTCCATCTCGATGAGGTGGCTGGAACGGGCGACGACCTCTCACGCATCAAACGTCTGCTCTATTGGTTGCACGACCTCGTGCGCCACGACGGCAGTTCAAGCTGGCCTAAATGCCGCTACAATTGTGTAGATCTCTACCAACTCTGCCAAACGGAAAAGCGCGGCCTCAACTGCCGCTTCATGGCGGAAATGCTCTGCGAAGCGCTCTTGGCGGAAAACATTCCGGCACGCTACATCACCTGCCAGTCGAGGGAATACGACACAGACAACGACTGCCACGTCATCACCATTGCCTGGAGCCGCCAGCTGAACAAATGGGTGTGGGTCGACCCCACTTTCTGCGCCTATGTGACGGACGGAAACGGCCTCTGGCTGCATCCAGGAGAGGTGCGCGAACGCCTGCAGGCTGGAAAGAAACTCATTCTCAACGAAGATGCCAACTGGAACCACGAAAGCAAACAGACTGTGGAAGGCTACCTGGAAGAATATATGGCCAAGAACCTCTACATCTTAGCATCTAACCTCCATTCAAGGAGCGAAGCCGAATCGCACGACCGCACCCAGAAATCGGAAAGCATCACGCTCGTTCCGGAAGGATTCAAATACAAATGGGGGCAAACAACCAGCGACGACGAATATTTCTGGCAAGCACCGCCAAAAGAACTGGTTGAATAATAAGAAAGCAGGTGGTCAGAAAGGCAAAACCTTTCTGGCCACCTGCTTGGTTTATAGGGGGGCTAATAGGTTGGGGGCAAGAAACGGAAAAACTTACCTTTCATATCCCTCATAATAATAGCTCTGCTCAATTCCCTTGAATATCACTTCGCGGTTCTCCGTATCGGAGGTTAGATTCTGCGAGAGGAGAAAGCGGAGTTCAAGGTCGTTGACGGGTGAGCGTTCCATGGCGGAGAGATATTGGTCTTTGTCCACATACTGCCAGTTGACCACTTTTCCGAGCGAGCGTTTCAGCATCATGTCGAGCCAGATGCGGGTGGAACGGCCATTGCCTTCCATGAAGGGATGACACACGTTCATCTCAACATATTTCTCTATGATATGTTCAAAGGTGTCTTCTGGCATCCGTTCCACGGCTGCCAAAGCAGCGTCGAGATAGAGCGTATTGGCAAAACGGAAGCCACCCTTGGCAATATTCTTGTCCCGAATGACGCCTGCAAAAGCATACAAACCTTCAAACAGATATTGGTGTATCTGCTGAAGACCAGCCACAGTGCCGACAGGAATCTTATCTAAATCGCCAGACTCAAAGAGGCGATATGCGTAACCAAACGACTTTTCATCTATTTCATTTGTGGTCATAACTCAAATGTCATCTACTCGCGGCCGCGAGTTGCGCTACCTTCGGCCGCGGGTAGCACGAACGGCGGCCGCGAGTAGCGCTACCTTCGGCCGCGAGTAGATTATTCTTCTTAGCCGACGGATGACTTTGTCTTAAATATTGCGGTTTAAGTTGTATGGCTGAGCGATGCCGCAGCCCCGTTTTGCTTCCGCGCCACAAGTTCCAATGCACAAAAAGACCCAACAATCCACATCACCTCGCTCAAGCGTATGCTCCTTTTTTCTTACAAAATCTATAAGAACGGAAACGAAGAATACCATGTAAGGGAGCGAATGTTCAGTAGTCATTCCACATGTTATTACCTCCATAGTGGTTCCGTTTCCCATCCCTGCGGGAAGCCGAGAGCTTTTAAGTCTATTTCGGGAAACCGGATGAACAACCATGTAATTTTAGACTGCATATCATTATTGGGAGATATGACATTAAGAAAATACTTGATAATGCATAGGTCGAAGTAAGCACGCATGGAATCTGTTGGTAGCGTTATCCATTCTCCTTCTGGGCTATTGGGAACTGCAGGCTGAATAGCATTCTGCTTGTTCCATACTCTTGAATGATGACCACAGGTATTTCGGGTAACAGCAATAACCGTGAGCCATGACTCAAACACATTGATAGGCAATCCAAAACGTTTTGCTATGCGTTTGCGTATGCGATTTTGTTTGATGTTACGATAAATGGCATTGACATTTCCAATAGTAAGCAGTTCTCCTAAAATCCACGATGGTGGGTATGGTTCTGAGTAGGTTCGCTTGAAATGAAGAATGAACTCCTCCTTAGATTTGCTATATTCCTTGAATATAGCTCGCTTTGTTTCATTAAACTTGGAACTATCCAAGAAATAAGAAGAGTCAGTTAGCCAGAAAGGATTGCCTGTCATATCTGCTGCTATTTGCATCACCGCACGTCTGATAGCAATTTCAATCTTTTCTATCTCATTGAACATGAGCAGTCTTAGTTTCTTGTCAAAGCGATAAAGCATTATCACCCTTTTGAAGGTTGAACCTTCCTTGTACAAATGCGCTGTCTTGGGCATCTTCAACAAAGGATACATATAAGCAGACAATCTATAATAACCAATATTGTCAAGGTATTGTATGGCTTTATTTCTGTCACATATTTGTAAACCTCGAGATTCAAGCAAATCAACGAGATTTTCTGAAGATTCAAAGCGTTTTGTAAAGGGAATAAGATTCGCCATATTCAAATGCGTATAAACAAAAAACGCCTCGCACGATTTGAGCATTGTTAAGAGGCTTGGCGAGGACTGACGCTGCAAAGATACAAACAATCATAGATAGCACAAACTTTTTAGCAGAAAAAATAACGTAAATATACCCATACCGAAAGTCCCGATGGGCAGAGGTTGGGCAGACATATATATGATAAAAGGCGTTTTTGTACGCTTTGGTTTTGACGATCGATGAACTTCGCAAATTCAACTGTAAGTCAAAAACAAAGCAATGCAGAACGCCTCATGAGGTGTATTATATACAGCTCTCATTGGCTTCGGACTATTCTATTGTTCGTTGTCAGGAGTGCTTTCTAATTACTGAGCTTGCTCGGTGTATTTGGCTCCACCTGTATGGCTGAGCGATGCCGCAGACTCGTTTTGCTTCCGCGCCACAAATTCCAATACACAAAAAAGGCCGAACAGGAATCCTGTCGGCCTTTTTTGTGTTTGTATCGTCATGCGGATTGGGGATTCCGCGAAGAGATCGGTGTTCGTTTCCACCAAGGACGGGCGGCGTCACTGTGCCTCGCCGTTCTCGTCATATTGCTGGAAGAGGAAATCGTTGTAAGGATATTTCTGCACGTGGAGCTGACGCACGCGGCTGTAGATGAGTTCCTTCAGTTCGTCGATGTTCTGGCGCTCACGGGCAGAGATGAAGATGCAGTCGTCGCCGAGGCGGGCCATCCAAGTTTTCTTCAGTTGGCTGAGCGAGAGGTTTTCGCGCGTGGCAGGCGTGAGGTCGTCGGCCTCTTTTTCCACCCAGGTGTAGGCGTCCACTTTGTTGAACACCATAATCTGCGGTTTGTCGGAACAGCCGAGGTCGCAGAGCGTTTTGTTGACCACTTCCACCTGTTCTTCAAAGTCGGGGTGCGACACGTCGACCACATGAATCAGGAGGTCGGCCTCACGCACTTCGTCGAGGGTGCTTTTAAAGGACTCCACCAAGTCGGTGGGCAATTTGCGAATGAAACCGACAGTGTCGGCCAAGAGGAAGGGAAGATTTTCGATGATAACCTTGCGCACCGTTGTGTCAAGCGTGGCGAAGAGTTTGTTTTCGGCAAACACCTCTGCCTTTGCCAGGAGGTTGATGAGCGTTGACTTCCCGACGTTGGTGTATCCAACGAGCGCCGCACGGATGAGGCGTCCGCGGTTTTTGCGCTGCGTGGTCTTCTGACGCTCGATGTCGGCAAGGCGTTGCTTGAGGAGCGCCATGCGATTGAGGATGATTCGGCGGTCCATCTCGAGCTGCGTTTCGCCCGGTCCACGGAGTCCCACGGAGCCTTTTCCGCCGCCACTGCCCGAACCGCCGCCTTGGCGTTCGAGGTGGGTCCAGAGACGCTGCAGACGCGGGAGCATATAGCGATATTGCGCCAATTCCACCTGTGTTTTGGCATTGGCCGTTTGCGCACGCATGGCGAAGATGTCGAGGATGAGGGAGGTGCGGTCGAGGATTTTCACTTTCAGTTCGCGCTCAATGTTGCGCAACTGCTTGGCGGAGAGTTCATCGTCGAAGATGACCATGCCCACTTCACGCTCAGCGTCTTCCTCAGCCACGATATATTGCCGAATTTCGTCGAGCTTGCCTTTTCCGACGTAAGTCACCGAACTCGGTCCGTCGAGGCGCTGCGTGAAGCGCTTGACGGTGACAGCTCCGGCGGTCTCCGCCAGAAACTCCAGTTCGTCGAGATATTCTGCCGTCTTTCGCTCGTCCTGCGTCTTCGTGATGAGGGCCACGAGGACAGCGGTTTCGGCTTTGGCTTCAGATTGTATGAATTCTTTCATGATTGATGTCTATTGTTAAATAGGTAGGGGTGTTGTATCATTCCAAACGCCTCAGGGAAAGCCCCACGTCGTGGATGCCAGGGAGCGGCGAGAGCCGCATATTGTGTTTGAGAATGAAACGTCCCTTCGTGCCCGGCTCGAGGGAAAGCGTGTCAACGGGAAAGTCGTAAGCATAGAGCGACACACCGTTTCCCGCCATGTCGCTGCGCCCCGTGGTAAGCGTGTAGCGGAGAGGCATGGTGAGCGTGTCGCCGGGCAGGCAGCGCGTGAGCAGCAAGGCGATATCGGAGAAGGGATAGCGCTCGGATGCTGTGAAACGCAGGGAGAGCGTGAGGAGATAGTCGCCGCCTTCTGTCACACTATCGAGGGGAAAGGCAACGGTGTCGCCAGCCTCCCATCCGTCTAAGGGCAAGTCGTGATAACCCGCCAGGGCCGTTTGCCTGTCGCAAGCGACAAAAAGCATGGAGAAGAGCGCCACGGTCAGGGGCAAAACGATAAGAGCACACAGATTCGTTCGCATGGATGGGGATTATTGTTTGTCGGCATTCTCCTCTGCCTGTCGATTGCCAGGCCGTTGGGCGTTGCGGTCGGGACGATTTTTAGCGGCGCGGCGGTTGTTGTCGGGACGATGGGAACCGTCTGGAGCCTGCTGGCGGTCAAGGCGCTGTCGGTCGCGGCGCTGGTTTCTTTCAGAGCGCTGGCGGTCGCGGCGCTGTTCGCCCCTCTCACCCTGCTGCGCGGTTGCCGCCTCGGAATTTTGCGAGGCAGCATCTCCGCCCTGCTTGCGTGAGCGGTTTCCGCCCTTTCCGTTGCGGCGTTTCACCTTATCGAAACGCGTCAGGTCGTCTTGCTCGGCGAGGTCAACAGGCTTCAGCGGTTCTGCATGCTCGCTTTCATCGAGCTTCAGCGGTTTTTCGCCTGCGCAGTTGAGGCGTATCACTTCGTGGGCACGCTCTGCCGAGATGGTGACAGCATTGGCCATGAGGCGCTTGTCGGTGCTGTAAGTGACCAGTCCGGCCAGGATGTCGGCCTTGAAATAGAAGTAGGTGCTGTCGGCCGTTTCGAGCGTCACGTCATGTGGCGGCAATTTGCGCGAAGCTTCGACATAGGTGTCGGCCTCGTAATTGAGGCAACATTTGAGTTTGGCACACTGTCCCGCCAGTTTCTGCGGATTGGGCGAAATATCTTGGAAACGGGCCGCCGCCGTTGAGACACTGTTGAAATTCTTCATCCACGTGGCGCAGCAGAGTTCTCGTCCGCAAGGGCCGATGCCGCCAATGCGCCCGGCTTCCTGGCGTGCGCCAATCTGGCGCATTTCGATGCGCACATGGAAGGCGTCGGCCAGCACCTTGATGAGTTTGCGGAAGTCGACACGTGCGTCGGCGATGTAATAGAAGATGGCCTTGTTGCCGTCGCCCTGATATTCCACATCTCCGATTTTCATGTTGAGCTCTAGTTCTTTGGCAATCTGGCGTGCCCGAATCATGGTGTCTTCCTCCAAGGCTTTCGACTCCTCATATTTGTCGAGGTCCACTTGTCTCGCCTTGCGGTAGATGCGCTTGATTTCCGTTCCAGCCTTTAGGTTGGCCTTCTTCATCTGCAGCGGCACCAACTGGCCCGTGAGCGTCACGACGCCGATGTCGTGTCCTGGCGAGGCCTCCACCGCCACCATGTCGCCTTTTTCGAGCGGCAGATGGTTGTCGTTGCGGAAATATCCCTTGCGTGTGTTTTTAAATTGCACCTCAACGAGGTCGGTGAGCCGGTCATTGCCGGGAACATCGGCCAAATAGTCATAGGTGTTCAGCTGTTTATTTTGCCGGCCGCATCCCTTGGCGCAAAAGCCCCGCAGGCAGCCGTCTAATTTGAAATCGTAATCCATATTTGTATTGTAGGGGTTCTGAGAAGTAGGTAAGCGCACGCGTGCCACAATAAGGCAGGTGTCGCCCACCGTACATAAGGCAGGTGTCGCCCGCCGGGCAACGGCGCTTCATTGGATGAGCAGCACAATCATTTTCAAGGCGAAGTCGAAAAACACCATGCGCGGATTGACGTTCTGCCCGATGTCGCGGCGTGCCGCCGAGAGTTCGTCCATGATGCCGATGACGTTGCGCTCATTGATGAAGCGGGCGAAACGCACGGCAAAATCGGCTTCCTGCCGACTCATATAATTGAGCTCTGGCTGCTGAAAATTGCAGATGAAATTTTCGCGAACGAGGCGCTGGCAATAGTCGAGAAACTGCTTCTGGCGCTCGCGTCCCCATTCCGAAACACGGTTGGCCCACTCATACATGTCCTTGATTTTACGCATATAGCTGAGGCGCATGAGGAGCACGAACATATCGAAAAACAAAGCGCGGTCTTCGTCAATCTGCAACTGCTTGCAAGCCGCCACATAACTGCCGCCGCTGAGATGCGCCACAAGTTTGGCGTCGTCTTCCTGCAAGGCGTTGCGGCTCATGAGCGCCTGCATGAGTTCCTGTTCGCTGAGCGGACGAAATTCAACGCGTTGCGTTCGGCTCAAGATGGTGGGAAGCAGGCGCTCTGGTTCATCAGAAACAAGGAGAAAGGCGGTTTCTGCAGGCGGTTCTTCAAGAATTTTCAAGAGTTTGTTGGCTGTCGGCTCGTTCATGAGCTCTGGCAGCCACACGAGCATCACCTTATACCCGCCCTGGCTCGATTTGAGGCTCAGCTTCTCCAGAATGCTTTCGCTCTCCTTGACCGAGATGATGGGCTGCTGGTTTTCAACGCCCATGCGCTTATACCATGTCTGACGATTGAAATAGACGTTGTTGGTGAGCTGTTCGCGCCATTGCGTCAGATAGGTGTCGCTCACGGCTTCGCTTCCCGACTTCGATTTGACCACAGGAAAGACGAAATGGAGGTCGGGGTGAACCCAACGCTCCACCATGCGGCACGCCTGACACTGCCCACAGGCTTCGCCGCCAACGGGATGTTGGCAAAGCAGGGCCGAGGCGTAGGCCAGCGCCATGGGCAGTTTGCCGCTTCCTTCCGGCCCAGTGAACAACTGGGCATGCGGCACACGCTTCTCCAGCAATTGGCGTTGGAGGAAGTCCTTTATGTCGTTTTGTCCGATGACGTCTGAATAGCGCATGAGCGATGATGGTTTATTGGGTAATGGTGATTACCACTACTTGGTCTGAGGTCAATATATTCTCGCCGCGATTTGGGCGATGCTGTCAACCGCCGACACGGTGTAGAAATGCAGACTTGGCACGCCGTGTGCCATGAGTTCTTTACACTGTGTGACGGCCCATTCGATGCCGAGGGCCTTGGCTTCCTCGTCGGTTTTACATTTCACGGCTTCGTGGGCCAGCGCTTCGGGGAAGTTGCAATGGAAGGTCTTCGGCACCGTTTGCAGTTGCGAAAGCTTCGCAAAAGGTTTGATGCCTGGGATGATGGGGATGTTGATGCCGGCGGCGCGTGCCTTGTCAACGAAACGGAAGTAAGCCTCGTTGTCGTAGAAAAGTTGCGTCACGGCATATTCCGCTCCGAGTTCCACTTTGCGCTTAAACCATTCGAAATCCATTTCCATGTTCAGCGCCTCCTCATGTTTCTCCGGGTAGCAGGCCACACCGTAGGAGAAAGGTTTTCCCGGCACCTTGATTTCGCTGCCGTCAAGGAAGCGGCCAGCGTTGAAGGAATTGATCTGCTCCTGCAACTCGGTGGTGTGGGAGTAGCCGTTTTCCGTCGGTTTGAAAAATGCGTCTTCCTTGGCCTTGTCGCCCCGCAAAACGAGGAGATTCTCTATGCCGAGAAACTGGAGGTCGAGCAAAACGTATTCCGTCTCTGCCCGCGTGAAACCCGAACAAAGGATGTGCGGGACTACGGGGATGTTGTATTCATTCTGGATGGCGGCCGCCACAGCGATGGTGCCAGGACGGCGGCGCACCCGCGAGCGCTGCATCAGACCATCGCCGAGGTCTTTGTAAACATACTCCGAGCGGTGGGTCGTGATGTTGATGTATTGCGGATTGAAATTCCTCAGGCGGTCGATGGTACGTTTCAGTCCGCCGATGCCGTTTCCTTTGAGCGGCGGCAGCACTTCAAACGAGAAGGCCGTGCCGTTATGCTGGGCCAAGAGATCGGTAATTTTCATTTTTTTGCGTTGACGGGTTTCGGTATATGATGTAGGTGTACACCACTGCATTTTAGCATACAAAGTTACGATAGCTACGCTAAACGCCAAAATTATTCGGGGGAATTGTTTGTAGGAAACGCTCAGAAATCGCTTGTCTGTAAGCGGCAGGCCAAGCCCGCGACGGTGGGCCGCCCGATTTTGTCGAAAAGTTTCGGCCGCACTTGGGTAAAATTACGTAAATTTGTAGGGTGTTTCTGATTCTCAGGCACATTAAAAAAAACGACTCCATGCCACAAGCTTACCATATCGCACTGCCCGAACAATTGCGCGGCACCGTCACGCTGCCCGCCTCGAAGAGCATTTCTGCCCGCGCCCTCATCATCGCGGCTCTGGCCGGCAACGCCCAACTGGAGAACCTCTCCGACTGCGACGACACGACGGTGTTGCGCCGCGCCCTCGCCGAGCGTTCGCCCGAAATCGACATCCACGCCGCCGGCACCGCCATGCGTTTCGGAACGGCCTTCTTCGCCGTTACGCCTGGCGAGCATGTCCTCACCGGCACAGCACGCATGCAACAACGCCCCATCCGCCTGCTCGTCAGTGCTCTGAAAACGCTGGGCGCCGACATCAGCTATGTGGGTGCCGAGGGCTTTCCGCCGCTCCGCATCTGCGGACGCCAGTTGGAAGGCGGCAGTGTCTGCATCCCTGCCGACGTGAGTTCGCAATACATCTCGGCCCTGCTACTCGTTGCCCCGACCATGCGCCGCGGACTGACGTTACACTTGGAAGGCGAGGTGGTTTCAACGCCCTATATCAACATGACACTCAACCTCATGCGCCATTTCGGCGCAAAGGCCGACTGGCGCGACGAACACACCTTGGAAGTTCTGCCCGCTGCCTACAATGCGGGGCAGGCGTTTCACGTGGAGCCCGACTGGAGCGGGGCATCGTATTGGTATGAACTCATGGCGTTATCGCCCGACAAGGAGGCCTGCATTCACCTGCCGGGACTGCGAGAAGACAGTGTGCAGGGCGACAGCGTCGTCAGGAAATTGTTTGAACCGCTGGGAGTCAAAACGACCTTCACCGAGGAGGGCATCACATTGACGAAGATGGCGCCCGAAGGTGAACTCATGACGGACTTTACCATGTGTCCCGACCTCGCGCAAACGCTCGTGACGACGTGTGCCATGCTCAAGCGCCCTTTCCGCTTCGCCGGATTGCAAAGCCTGAAAATCAAGGAGACCGACCGCATCGTGGCGCTGCAAAACGAACTGGAAAAATTAGGAAGAAGGGTGGAAGCCAACGACCGCGAGATGTGGTACGACGGCAACGAGACAGCGCCAGAAGCGCGTCCTGCCATCGCCACCTACGACGACCACCGCATGGCAATGGCCTTCGCGCCGTGTGCCTTCTCCTGCAAGCATCTTGAGATTGAACACCCAGAGGTCGTTGCCAAATCTTATCCGGCTTTCTGGGACGACCTGAAGGCTATCGGCACACGGATTACGTGTGCAGAAAATTGCCCTACAAACTAATATCACACTATGGAAATACTCATTTACGCGCTCATCGCGCTTTTCATCATCGCCCTCATCGCTGGCAGCATACGCCAGTGGTGGTACCACCGCAAAGGGGAGGAAGTACCCGACATTCAGGAACCGCGCCCAGAGGGCTGCTGCGGACAACATGAGGTGTGCGAAAAAGAAAGTTTGCTCGCTGCCGTGAGCCGCGACATCGAATATTATGACGACGAGGAACTTGACGCCTATCGCGGACGCCCCTCCGACGAATACACCAACGAGGAAGTGGAGCAATTTCAAGAAGTGCTCTACACCATGAAGAGCGACGAGGTGGCCGGATGGGTACGCTCACTGCAATTGCGCGGCATCAATCTTCCCGACGACCTGAAAGACGAGGTCTTCATGATTGTTGGCGAACGCCGCGAGGGGTAAGTAGGGTGTTCAAAATTGAAATATTTAATTGGTGAAGATTATGCGGAAAAAGCCTTGTCTGCGACCCTGCGCGGGCTGAAAGCCCAACAAGTCCAGAGCCCAGGGCAACGCCCTGGGTACCATGTCCCCAATCCCTACGCCCTGTAAGGGCAAAAGTAAAATCCAACCGTTCGCCCATACTTTTGCCCTTACAGGGCGTAGGAGTTTATACACTGATACCCAGGGCGTTGCCCTGGGCTGCGAACTGGCTGCCCTTTCAGGGCGCTCGCGGCGAAGGTTGCGGGATTTGCCCCTGAAAGGGGCTCATATTCCAGGATAGGGGCTTGCCCCTATCTCTCGCCGCAGCTCATCAATTCTCGCTTCTGCCCCTGTAAGGGGCGCATATCGTTGGCGGGGCTTGCCCCGCAATAAGATTCGAGATATGAGCCCCTTACAGGGGCGAGGTTCACAAATCGGCCCCAAGAGGTAGGGGCAAGCCCCTACCCTAAATATGAGCCCCTTTCAGGGGCAGCGGCGCGACCACCATAATCATTGCTCTCAAAACCGCGCAGAGATGTTTCTGGATTTTGAACACCCCAGTAAGTAAGTCATGGTCAAGGTACTCTTTCACCATTAATAAGGGTGAAATACCATTGGTGATTACCAAACGGCTGTCGCCGCAAATTCCTGCAGACATCCGCCAGTATAAAACAACGAAATCGGGCCGGAGCTCTCTGCTGAGAATCCCGGCCCGATTTGGTTTTATGTAATGTTTCCTTACGTCTGCTTACGCATCCACGTCGTCCTCTTCCGTTTCCATCCAAGGCATATCGCTGAAGGAGTCTGAGGTGCTCTGCGTTTTGCTGCCGAATCCGCCTGTGTGCTGTCCGCCGCTAATGGTCATCATCATGGAACCTTCTGCGAAGAGATCGATGCACTCCGACTGGGGCTTAATATATTTCTTTTTCATACTTAGCTTTTCTTGAGTTTGTTCTTACTGGGCAATAAATTTGCGTCCGTTTTGGAGGTAGAGGCTGCCCTTGACCATCTTCGTCACGCGGCGTCCGCTGAGATCGTACACCGGAGCGTTGGCAGGCAGACTGTTCTGCACGTTGCCGATGGCGGTGGTGTTTCCGCCGTGGTTGACCATCACAGCCATGAGACCTTCCACCTTGTTGAGGTAAGCGCGGTTGGCGGGGAGCGAAGCACTGCCATCGGTTGAGAAGAAGCCCACGAGGCCCGTCTCGTTCGACACGCCGAAGATGAGTTTATCATCGAGTTGGCCCACCGCGATTTCACTGGTTGTGCCGATGAGGTCGTTTTTCCCAAAAGTCTCAACACCCGCAGTGGCAACAAGTTTGATTTGCTCGCTATTGGTTCCCATCAGCACCACACCGGCGTTGGCAGGCACACGGCCCACTTCGCTCAGCATGAGTTCCTTTCCTTCAACGGTTCCCTTGTAGAGTTTGGCATCGCCGTCGTAGTCCTTGGCAATGGTGAAGTCAAACGGCAGAGCGGTGGAATTGAACGTGCCCTGACCAGGAACATCGTAGAGTTCCACTTCGAAGGTGGGCTCAACCATGCGGAAAGCAAAACCTTCATCATCGGCGGCATAGTTCTTGAAGCCGATGCGTTTTGCGTCATCGTCCAAACGCCAAGCAAATTCTTTATTGTTGGCGGCTGTCAGTTTACCTTTAATAGAAGAAGAACCGACTACGGGGCATACTGCGAAACCGCCATCGGTCTTAAAAATCTCCCACGTGCTAGTGCTAAAAAGAATTCCATTGAAACTCAGAGGAATCAAGTTCGACATAACGGCGCTGCTATGTAAATTATTGCCAGCGCCTACGCTCGTAAACTGGTAGCCATCGAAGGCATTACCCTTCACGTAAAACAAATCGTTGCGCACATTGTTCAGTTCATCGGCCTGCGCTGCCGCGCGGAACGCCAACGAACCATTATTGTTATAGAGGCGCGTGCCCTGCACGTTTTCCAAATAATAATATACAGGCGCTTCGTCCGTGCTCAATTTGAAAGGCAGAGTGGAAACGCAGTCAATCTTGAAAGTCTGTCCGTCATCGCCAGCTTCCACCTTGCGCGTCGGCAGGGGGGCTTCAACGTATTCAGGAAGGCCAGCGGCCTTCGGGAAGGCACGGCCTGCAATGGCTAAAGAAACGGCTTGAGACTTTTTGACTTCGCCCTTCCAACAGAACTCATAATTGAACGAAACCACATCTGCGGCGTCGTACATGTCGTCAACGGCATAGAACTGGAACTGCGCATTGTTGGCTGCGTTGGCGTTGGTGTCCCAATAGCCCAACACGTTGCCACTGTTGGCCACCACATAAATGTCTACATTATATGTGTTATAGCCTCCTTTCCACCCCTTCCACCATTGTTTCTTCACGAACTTAGTAGCCGACGTTTTCAGATAGCTCCAGCCATCGGCAGATGCCACTGGCGTGAAGCCTTGGCTGGAAGCGGCGAGCGCGATTTTCAACTGCTGGCCGGGATTACACTCGTTGTCGTTGTTCTTAGGAGCCGGAATGGCAGGCCAGAAACAATTATTCTTGTCAAAAGCCTTGATGGTCAGTTGTCCGCCGTTGTCGGCCACGTAGAAAACATAGCTGACATCGTCGACAGCCTTTCCGGTCAAATCATGCGCCGCGCCCTTCGCATCAAACATCACGTTTGAGCCTTTGCGATAAACAAAACTGCCGGAGGCATCAGTCTTGTCGCTCTTCATTTTCAAAACATAGTAGCCGCTCTTGAGGGCTGAAACAGCCGTCGGCGAGGAGGCTACGGTTTGTGCGGCCACATTCATGACGGCACAAACGGCGCACATCAAAATAACTGTTAATCTTCTCATTTGTATAAGTGGTAAGAATTGTTTTCAGGCTATGGCGCAAAAAGATACGGGGCCTTCGTCGGCCAACGCTTTCTTTCGCCATCACCAAGTTTTCGGCCTGCAAAGTTCGCCCAATTATAAAAAACTGCCAACCGTTAAATAGTTTTATCCCTCCTTCATTTGGTTTTATTGGCTCTTGACATCTTGCTTTTGCCCGATGCAATTGCCAAATGAAGACGGTTGGCCGACAGACATGAAATCGAGAATTTCCGCACTTTTTCTTTATCCCCCGTCAGAAACGCCCTTTCAAGCACAGCTTTGCGGCAGACAATAAATAAACAAGTGAAATTCCCCCCAACTCCCTTTGCCCAATAAACAGCAAATCGTAAATTTGCAAAAGAATCGGGAGGACAAGGCCGCCAGGCCCCAAGCGCCCGCACATCCTCAAAGAAAAAATCAACATACAATAGATATGATATTGTTTTTCAGAACTCCCCAGAAAAGCGTGATTGCCACGCAAGTGGACCACCAACTCTCAAGCGAGGAAATCCATGAACTCTCATGGCTTTTCGGCAATGCCACGCTTGAAAATGCCAGCACTTTGGAAGGCTGGTATGTCGGACCGCGCCGTGAAATGATTACACCTTGGAGCACCAATGCCGTAGAGATTACACAAAACATGAATCTCCACGGCATTGCGCGTATTGAAGAGTACTTCCCCGTGAGCGGTGAAGACGCTGAGCACGACCCCATGCTGCAACGCATGTACAACGGGCTCAACCAGGACATCTTCACCGTCAACATCGAGCCGGCCGCCATCCAGTATGTCGAAGACCTCGAAAGCTATAACGAAGCTGAAGGTCTCGCGCTCTCACCTGCGGAAATCGAATACCTCCACGGCGTGGAGAAGCAGTTGGGACGTCAGCTGACCGACTCTGAAGTGTTTGGCTTCGCCCAAATCAACTCTGAACACTGCCGACACAAGATTTTCGGCGGCTCGTTTATCATCGATGGCAAAGAAATGCCTTCTTCGCTCTTCGCCATGATTAAGAAGACCACGAAGGAGAATCCGCATAAAATCATTTCGGCCTACAAAGACAACGTGGCTTTCGCCGAAGGCCCCGTGGTGGAACAGTTTGCCCCGAAAGACCACGCCACTTCCGACTACTTCCAAGTGAAGGACATCGAGAGCGTGATTTCGCTCAAGGCCGAGACCCACAACTTCCCAACAACGGTTGAACCTTTCAACGGTGCCTCAACAGGCACCGGCGGTGAAATCCGCGACCGTATGGGCGGCGGCGTCGGCTCTTGGCCGATTGCCGGAACGGCTGTTTACATGACGGCCTATCCGCGTCTTGACGGTGGCCGCGAATGGGAAGACATCCTGCCCGTCCGCCAGTGGCTCTACCAGACTCCGGAGCAGATTCTCATCAAGGCTTCCAATGGTGCGAGCGACTTCGGCAACAAATTCGGCCAACCGCTCATCACGGGTTCTGTCCTGACGTTTGAACACCAGGAAAACGGTGAGAAATATGGCTACGACAAGGTGATTATGCTCGCCGGCGGCGTTGGCTACGGCACGAAGCGCGACTGCCTGAAGGGCACACCTGTCAAGGGCAACAAGGTGGTGGTTGTCGGTGGCGACAACTATCGCATCGGCCTCGGCGGCGGTTCTGTCAGCTCAGTCGACACGGGCCGATATTCAAGCGGCATCGAGCTCAACGCCGTGCAGCGTGCCAACCCGGAAATGCAGAAGCGTGCCAACAACCTCGTGCGTGCGCTCTGCGAAGAAGACGTCAACCCCGTTGTCAGCATCCACGACCACGGTTCGGCCGGACACGTCAACTGCCTCTCCGAATTGGTGGAAGAATGTGGCGGCTTGATTGACATGACCAAGCTCCCCATCGGCGACAAGACGCTCTCGGCCAAGGAAATCATTGCCAACGAGAGCCAGGAGCGCATGGGATTGCTCATTCAGGAGGAACACCTCGAACACGTTCGCAAGATTGCAGAGCGCGAACGCGCCCCGATGTATGTGGTTGGCGAAACCACTGGCGACGCCCACTTCGCCTTCGAACAAGGCGACGGCAAGCGCCCATTTGACCTCGACGTGGCCCAGATGTTCGGACACTCTCCGAAGACGGTCATGGTGGACGAAACCGTTGAACGCAAATATAAGGATGTGACCTACGATGCGTCGCACCTCGACGAATATATCAACCGCGTGCTCCAGCTCGAAGCCGTTGCCTGCAAAGACTGGCTGACCAACAAGGTCGACCGCTCCGTGACTGGCAAGGTGGCCCGCCAGCAGACGCAGGGCGAAATCCAATTGCCGCTTTCCGACTGCGGCGTGGTGGCACTCGACTATCGCGGCAAGAAGGGCATCGCCACGGCCATCGGCCACGCACCGCAGGCCGGATTGGCCGACCCCGCCGCTGGCAGTGTGCTTTCTGTGGCTGAATCGCTGACCAACCTCGTTTGGGCACCTTTGGCCAACGGCCTTGACACCGTTTCGCTCTCAGCCAACTGGATGTGGCCTTGCCGCTCACAGAAGGGTGAAGACGCACGCCTCTACAAGGGCGTTGAGGCGTTGAGCGATTTCTGCTGCGCCCTGAAGGTGAACGTGCCGACGGGCAAGGACTCGCTCTCGCTCTCACAGCAATACCCCAACGGCGAGAAGATTATCTCTCCGGGAACGGTCATCGTCAGCGCTGGCGGTGAGGTGAGCGACATCCGCAAGGTGGTGTCTCCTGTCGTTGTCAACGACAAGCACACAACGCTCTATCACATCGACTTCTCCTTCGACGACCTCCGTCTCGGCGGTTCGGCCTTCGCACAGAGCCGCGGCTTCGTGGGTTCTGACGTGCCAACGGTCAAGAACCCCGAATATTTCCGCGATGCCTTCAACGCCGTTCAGAGCCTCATCAACAAGGGCCTCATCCTCGCCGGACACGACATCTCAGCTGGCGGTTTGATCACCTGTCTGCTCGAAATGTGCTTCGCCAACACGGAAGGCGGTCTTGAAATCTCTGTCGACAAGTTCAAGCACACCGACCTCGTGAAGATTCTCTTTGCCGAGAACCCCGCCATCGTGGTTCAGGTGCGCAACAAAGACAAGAAGGAATTTAAGGAAATCCTCGACGAAGCTGGCATCGGCTACGTGAAGATTGGCCAGCCTGCTGAAGAGCGCCACATCTTGGTGGAACACGACGGACAGACTTACCAGTTTGGCATCGACTATCTGCGCGACGTATGGTATGAAACGTCGTACCTGCTCGACACGAAGCAGAGCTTCAACGGCTGTGCACGCCAGCGTTACGAGAACTATAAGGAACAGCCGCTGGAATACAACATCGTCCACACGGTGGCCAACGACGGCGACAAACCATTTGACGGCACCTTCGCCCAGCAAGGCATCAACGCCAACCGCCGCGAGGCCAGCGGCATCCGCGCCGCCATCATCCGCGAAAAGGGAACGAACGGCGAACGCGAAATGGCTTACGCCCTCTATCTGGCTGGCTTCGACGTGAAGGACGTGATGATGACCGACCTCGTTTCGGGCCGCGAAACGCTCGACGACGTCAACATGATTGTCTTCTGCGGCGGATTCTCCAACTCCGACGTGCTTGGCTCTGCCAAGGGATGGGCTGGTGCCTTCCTCTTCAACCCGAAGGCCAAAGAAGCCCTCGACCGCTTCTACGCCCGCGAAGATACGCTCTCGCTCGGCGTGTGCAACGGTTGCCAGTTGATGGTGGAACTCAACCTCATCAATCCAGAACACAAAGAGCGTGCCCACATGCTCCACAACGACAGCCACAAGTTTGAGAGCGCCTTTGTCGGTGTGACGGTTCCAACCAACCGCAGCGTGATGTTCGGCAGCCTCTCTGGCGACAAGCTCGGCATCTGGGTGGCCCACGGCGAAGGCAAGTTCTCTTTGCCGTTGCCTGAAGACGACTACAACGTGGTGCTGAAATACAGCTACGACAGCTATCCTGGCAACCCGAACGGTTCTGACTACAGCGTGGCTGGTATCTGTTCGGCCGATGGCCGCCACCTGGCAATGATGCCCCACTTGGAGCGTGCCTTCTATCCTTGGCAGTGTGCCTACTATCCTGCCGACCGCCGCGCAGAAGAGGTAACGCCGTGGATTGAGACCTTCGTCAACGCCCGCCGTTGGGTTGAAGCTCACAAGAAATAATAGGGTTCCCGTTCGGCCGGGACAAGCCGTCTCGACGGAACGTGTTTTCCACACAATAATAATAAGCAGGCGCTCAACGCGATGTTGAGCGCCTGCTTGTTGTTTATATATGGTGTCGATGGGGGCGACCGTCCCCAACAGGCGGCGAGAGAATCCAGATTCACGACTTGGCGGCGAACGCCGTCCCAGGCACGACCGCATCTGGGAGCAGAGACGGTCGTCGCTCGGCCCAGATGCGGTCGTCGCTCGGCCCAGATGCGGGCGCGGCACGTCCCAGATGCGCCAAAAGGCATGGGGATTGGATTGGGGGGGATGGGGAGGCGGGAGGGAGATGCGGTCCCTGAAAGATAGGGGGGCAAAATAGGAATATTAAAGGTTGGTGGTAGTGCCCTCGCAGCGGAGTTTTGCACAGGCCCACACAATCGTCTGTTGCGGCGCCAGCACTGTAGCTCACTTTGCTCGCAAAGTGAGGGCCACGAACACGTAGCGAATATGGTCAGCGCTTTAGCGCATGACTTTGTTGGATTTTTAGCCGTGTTTGGCCGCCACAATATTCGTCCCCCTCACTTTGCGAGCAAAGTGAGCTACAGTGCTTCGCCTCAGACCTTCGCCGAATGTTCGCGTAGCGCCTCTTGTCGCTGCACCGCAAGCGCCTTGCTACTTGGTCAAAAATCGTGCAGAGTTTTTTCTGGATTTTGAACACCCTGCAATCTTACTACTTTTTAGCGAACGCCCTCCTGCGTTCGATCGCGTCTCGTCCTGCGTTCGATTGTGTCTCGTCCTGCGTTCGGTCGTGCCTCGTCCCGCGTTCGCTAAAAAGTATAGGGACTGGAAACGAGAAAGACGTTTCTGCTATCGGCATCTGCGGTTACGCCCCCCCAAAAAAAGCGCAGGAGACAAAGGTTTCGCCCTCTGTCTCCTGCGCAAATTGTTTTCTATGAATGTCTATGGCCTTACGTATTGGACGCATTCACCTTGCAGTTGATGCTGCCACTCTTATAAGTGTAAATGCCGTCAACGCTGATGGCCTTGCTCTTCTTGCCCGTTGCGGAGATGTTGATGTTTCCGCCGTTGAACGTGAAGTTGCCTTTCACCTTGATGCCGCGGCATTTCGATTCAAGTGTGGCATCGCCCGGCATATAGGTCGTTCCCGTCACGGCCATCTTGATGCTGGGTGCCGCAGCGGTGCCCGTCTGCACGAGCAGGTCGGTGCCCGCACTGATGCCCTTCGTTCCGAGTCCCGAAACGGTGAGGTCAATCGAACCGCCGCTGATGGTCATCATGCTGTCGCATTTGATGCCCTTCACGTCGTCGGCCGCCACGTTGAACGCGATGCTGCCGCCTTCGATAAAGACCTGTCCGTTGTGTTCATCGGTGGCATTCTTGGTGGCTTCCACGTCAATGCCGTCGCCCATGACGTTGGCGGCGGTGAACTTGCCGCCCTTCATCTTGAAATATTGGCCGATGTGCATCGCGTCGGACTTCGCGCCGGCCACATGGAACGAGCCGAAGTCGGTCTTGAAGAGCGTGTATTCGTTGGAGGCGAAGGCGTGCTTGGTGTTGCCCGTCAGCGTCAGCGAACCGCCGCCCGAAAATTCGGGATGCCCCTTCACGAAGAAGCAGGCTTTCTGGATTCCTGCCACACCATCAACGAGCGTTGACGACGTGCCGTTGGGGAGAATGACGTTGATGCGCTTGCCGTTTTGAATATCTATGGCAGCCCCGCGCTGGTTGGTCAGCACCAGATTGTTGAGGGTGAGCGTTGATTTGTAGCTACCCGTGAGCGTGAACGAACCGTCGGAGGAAGTGCCACTCAGCGTGTAGCTCACTTCCTTGTCTAACGACGGAGCGGCCACGATGCTGACGTCGGCCTTGTCCACCGCAATGGTGAGCTGGGGATAAACATCGGCGGAAACGAGCAGGTGTGCTCCAGAGGTGCCGTAGGTGATGCCTACGCTTTGCGGGGCAACGACGGAATTGTCGACCGTGATGCTGTCAACGGTGCTCAGGTCATAGGTGTGCCCCATCACGCTCAACGCATTGCCAGCGATGAAATCCATTGTGCCAGCCTCAGCGGCAGGAACGGCGATGGTGGTGTTTCCCGTGTGGATTTTTAGTGTCTGGGCAGAAGCCGCGCAGGTGGTGGCTAAAATGATGCCTGTAAGTAAAATCTTTCTCATTTCGACCACGCTTTAAATGTTTGACTTCCCACGCGCACCAGATAGATGCCACGCGGCAGATTGGTCAGTCCGTAGGTGCGGCCGTCGAGCCCCGTGACGCTGACGGCGGCGTTGCGGCTGTTTTTCACCACGACATTTCCGTTTTCAATTGTCACAGCAACGGTGCTTTCCCCGCTGAGCGAGGCGATGGAAGTGGCGGTGGCGGCAAACTGCATGCTGGCAAGGTCGGCCAATGCCAACGAGGTGGTCTTGCCCTGGCTGGTGAAGTGTGCCTGTCCGCCGGAGAAAGTGATTTTCAATCCGTTGGCGGCAAAACTCTGCTCGCTGCCCGTTGCAGTGCGCAGCGTCAGAAAGTCGTATTGCTGGGCCTGGGCCGTGAGGAACAGACCGGAAGCAAACAACATGCCCATTAATAACCGTTTCATATCAGTTGGGATTTGGTAATGAACTATCAACTGGGGCAGGTTTTCCTTGCCCCTTTTTATTCGGGTATGCGCGAAGGCATCATATTTTTGAGAAGGGAAGAAGGAGAAGAGTATTATATATATAATGTACCCTCCTCCCCTCTTGTTCATCTTGTTCAGAACGTGAACTTATAGCCCACGCTGATGACGTGGATATTGTCGTTGCCGTCATCGTCTGCCCCATCCTGATAGATGTAAGCGGCAGAAATTTTGTGCTTTTTCGAGAGCTTCCAGTCGCCGCCGACCGTGAGGCGCGTTTTGTCGAGCACGAGATCGTTGCTCAGGTTGTTGCTCCATTCAAAAGAGACGTAAGGCGTGAGCGGACAATTGCGGATGTTGTAGTCGGCCTCGATGCGCGAGCGGAGATAATGGGCGGTTTTGGCCTTCTTGTCGTTCTCCACCACTTCGCAGGTCATAAACTTATAGCCGTCCCAGGGATACACTTCGCCAGTATATCCCCCTTGCGCGAGGTCGCGAAAGCGGGTGCGCAGGCAGGAGGTGGCCAAACTGCGTGTCATTTGGTAGCGCTCACGCAGGCTCAGCGTGAGGCGACCGATGGCGAGCTTTCCCGTCAGGTCGGCATAGAAGCGGTGTTTCGAACGCCAGAAGCCGTGGTCAACGTTATAGCCGTTGAATCTGCCACTGTTGTTGCCATAGTTTTTCTTGCTCTCCTGCGGATTGCGATCGTAGATGAAGGCATAACCGGCAGAGGCTTTGAGGAACTTGGCGGGCTTATAGGCGAAGCCCAGCGAAGCGGCCCAGCGCGAGAAGCTTTCCAACTGCTGCTCGGCGCGGAAATCGATGCCTGCGTCAATACTAAACTGCTGCGTGAGTTTTTTTTCGGCGGATATTTCGGTCCAGAGACCGAAGTCGTCGCCAGCCACGCCCGAGAGCGGGAAGGCAGCCAGGGCTGCAAGGGCCATGAGGCGGGTTGTCTTGAAGATGCTCATAGGATGGTAGGAGGGTTAATAATTATCTGCTGGTATCTTGAAAATGCGGTCGACCGATTTGATGGATTTTTTGGGGTCGTCGTAATAAACGCGGAGCATGGTCATATCGGTCAGGAAGTCGACAGCGCCCACTTCCACACGCACGATTTTCAGTCCGAGGCGCTTCTCAAGGTCGGCCTTGAGTTCTTCATAACGCTCGGGAACGATGAGGTCTATATTGTCGTAGCGCACGAATTTGCATCCAACGCGACTCACGAGCAGATAGTTCTCTGCGCCCCAAACGGTTGCCAGCAACAGGAGGTTGGCCGCAAGGCGTTCCACCAAGCTGAGGTCGGCCTTCGTGCCGTTGAGCACAGAAAGGGCAACGAGGAAGAAGAGGTAGGTCATCTCACGGATGGGCACGCTCTCTGTTCGATAACGGATGATGCCGAAAACGGCAAACAAGCCCAAAGCCGCTCCGATTTGCAGGTTGGAACCGTCCATCAGGTAAATCAACATGAAGATGCTGATGGAGAGCAGAATGAAGGTGAAATAATAATCGCGGCGGCGTCCCTTGGGATAATAGAAGAAATGGACAATGGCCCACACGATGGCGAGGTTGAACAAAAAGCGGATACACATTTCAAGCAATCCGTCGAGGTTGCAGAAATTGTCACGTAGTAAACTTTCGAGGTAGTGCATTAGGGTGTAGAGATTGATGGTTGAGGTATTGTAGATAGTCTGTATTCTTTCAATATCGCTGACGTGGCTGGCGGTTCATGATTTTCCCGATTTTCCGCAAGCGTGGCTTAAAGCGGTTGCGTTGCAGCGTGTCGTTGGTCACCGCCGTTCCGATGCAATATTTGCTAAAGCCAGAGGGCTTGATGCGCAGCGTCCGTAGCATCGGCAGAATGGGCGAAGGCACACGTCCGTCGCGCTTAAGCTCGATGATGACGGCGTTGTCCATTTCCGATTCCTGTCCCGTTTCGTAATTATAGAAAGAGAGGTCGAAATCAATCGTCAGGCGCTCTGTCTTGTCGAAATTGACCAATGTGATGCGCTTGAAGCGGTTGCCCAGCGTGGGCTTGATGTCGGCAAAGGAATAGCCCGACACTTCCTCGAGAAACTCCTCCCCCGCCCCGTCTTTGATGACAGCATCGAGCGATGGCACCGGCACACGCTTCTTTCGCGTCTTCCCGTGGTTGTCTTTGTGCTTGATTTCAAGAAACGTCTGCTGCGTGTCGACATACGTGCGCACCCTTACCTTCGTTCGCGGCGAATGGCCACACTGATGCGAACGAAACATTTCGTGGCTGTCGGGGGCATCCCAATAGGTCGTCTTATAGGGGCTAATGCGGTGGCCGCATATTTCCTGCGCGTAATATTGTCCTTCAGCCATGCCTAAAAGATGCTCCAACGTCGCGATGTTGGTCACAAACTTGGTGTCGGTGCGGTTCATCAGCCGGATGGACGACATCTCCTCCAAGGTGATTGGGGGCAGATGGCTGAGCAATTGCAGGATTTCCTTGTCCGTATTTTCTGTATTCATGGAAGTTTAAGAATTAATATTGCTGTCCCCGATGGCGAATTACCCATGCCCCATATATTATAAGTAGGTGTTCAAAATTAATTTATACTATCCATGTAGGGATAAGCCAGTTTAATATTGCCTTGCCGCATTCTTTTGCCCCTACAACTGTCTTTCATCAGTCACGTAGCCCGCTACGCTCCTTCTTCAAGACAGCTGTAGGAACAAAATAATACGACAATTCAATATAAACTAATTCTGAACACCTACTTAATATATAGACACTAACGACAATGGTGGGTCTTCCGCATACACTCCGGACAAAGGCCTTTGAGCACATAGTTGGCCGAATGGAGGTGGAAGCCTTCGGGAAGCTCCACTTGCGGAACGGGCAGACCGCGGAGACAGAAGGTACGGTGGCATTTCTCGCAATAAAAATGCGTGTGCAGGTCGGTCAGCCCAGCATGGACATCCTCTCCACAATGGCAACGTTCAGCACAGAGGGCATATTTAACCTGCCCCGTGCCATCTTCAACGTCATGGATGAGGTGGTGTTGCAAGAAAAGGGCGAGCGTTCGGAAGATGCTCGACTTGTCAACCGTTCCGATACGCCCCTCCAAAGCCGTCAGCGAAAGGGCGCACTCGGCATTAGCAAGGGCGCGAATCACCAAGAGGCGAACCGCCGTCGGCTTGATGCCGCGATGAATCAACTGACGTTCATAGTCTTCCGTTGCATCCGCCTGTTTTTTTCCAGATTTTTCAATAGTGTCCATACAGATGGCAAAGGTAATGTTTTTCTCTAAAAAACGGGGCGAAAAACGGGGCGAAAAGTCACGCGAGTTTTACATTTTAATGAAAGTCCCGTAAAAATACCCTATCACAGGGATTTTAAAAGTCCCGAAAGCAACGCGAGTCATACGTTCTTCTATAACCCATTTCCGCGCCACCTTCCTATCATATTGCGGCTAAATAAGCCATAACGCTTTCAAATTGCAAGAAAAAGGCGGGCGACACTACAAGCGTTCAATAAGTTTTTTGTAATTTTGCACCAAATAAACCATTCATTTAGATAATAATATGAACGTAGCAATTGTTGGCGCCAGCGGTGCCGTAGGCCAAGAATTTCTTCGCGTATTGGCCGAACGCGATTTCCCCATCGACAACTTGCTGCTCTTCGGTTCTCAGCGAAGCGCAGGAAAAACATACACTTTCAAGGGCAAAGAATACACCGTTCAGCTGCTCCGCCACGGCGACGACTTCAAAGGCGTTGACATCGCCTTCACCTCAGCTGGTGCTGGCGTATCGAAGGAATATGCCGAAGACATCACGAAGTTTGGCGCTGTCATGATCGACAACTCGTCGGCCTTCCGCATGGACGAAGACGTTCCCTTGGTGGTGCCTGAATGCAACGCCGAAGATGCCTTGACGCGTCCCCGCGGCATCATTGCCAACCCCAACTGCACCACCATCATGATGGTGGTTGCCTTGAAAGCCTTCGAAAAGTTGAGCCACATCAAGCGCGTACACGTCAGCTCCTACCAGGCCGCCAGCGGTGCTGGACAGGCTGCCATGGACGAACTCTACGAGCAATACCGCCAGGTGCTCGCTGGAGAACCTGTCACAGTGAAGAAGTTCGCCTATCAGCTGGCCTTCAATGTCATCCCTCAAATCGACGTATTCCAAGACAACGGATACACGAAGGAAGAGATGAAGATGTACAACGAGACCAAGAAAATCATGCACTCCGACGTTGAGACATCGGCCATGTGTGTCCGCGTCCCTTCTCTGCGTTCACACTCAGAGAGCATCTGGATTGAAACGGAGCGCCCCATCAGCGTTGAAGAAGCCCGCGAAGCCATCAAAAATGGTGAAGGCCTCGTGCTCATGGACGAACCGGAAAAGAAGGAATACCCCATGCCGCTCTTCCTCGCAGGAAAAGACGATGTCTACGTGGGCCGCATCCGCAAAGACCTCGCCAACCCCAACGGCCTAACTTTCTGGATTGTCAGCGACCAGATTCGCAAGGGCGCCGCCCTCAACGCCGTGCAGATTGCCGAATATCTCGTCAAGGTGGGCAACGTGAAATAATTGACGTGAAATAAACATAGGGAAAGCATTCCCCATCCCCTTCTGAACCTATTTCGCGAGAGGGGACTTCAGGGTATCCCTCTTTCTATTAGAAAGGTGGAGCGACCAAACCCATAACAGATAAAAGCCAAAGCGTGCAACTCAAGAAGCTGCACGCTTTGGCTTTTTTATTTCTCCGACTCTCATGCCGTTCGACTCTACAAAGAAGGCTATTATCTTACGGCATCTACCACCATTACTTAACCATTTTAATCCAAAATCCAGGCATGGCAGTCTTGAACTCAACATCAATGTAATGGCATTGCTCCTTTATGATGCCTCTGCGGCGAATTGCAGGTTGCAAGCAGTAGGTTTCAAATTCATCAAGATTGACATTTTCGACGTGTGTCCAATGCGGGAATAATAGTTTCATATAAGCGACGGCTATGCGTTTCACGGCATTGAAGTCTCGTGTGTCGGCATTCTTGTCACACGCCACCAGTTCATCGAAAAGCAAGCCATAGACATTCTGGGTGCGAAGGGCATGCAATATTTCTGAGAAATATTCAACGTTAAGCGTCCAGCCTTTGAAAATAATCCCCTTATTGATGCGAGGCAAATGCCAGCCTTCTATGAAACAATGAAAGCGGTCGAGCAAGGCTGATTCTCGGAAAGACTGTGGCAAAGAGTCGAAATATCTGTAGTTGAGAGGTCTGCGCTGCTCGCTGAGAGGAATATTACCCATGAGCATGAGGCCGCATTCCGAACTGAACTCATTGTTGTCAATCGTTGTTTTGCCTGACTCCAAATAAGATTTAAGCGCTGCCTGTATCTCGGCAGGCTCCTGAAAGATGATGGTCTGAATCTCATCAAAAGCCGTGAAATCATGGTTCTTGATAATGCCGTTCTGCTGTTTGGCCTTGTCATAGAACAACTTTGCGCGGGTCACCTTCCCGCCACTCACGAGCCAACCATACTTTGAGAGATTGCCAAACACAAAAGACTTACCAGTGCCCTTGGGAGCAAGTTCGATGACATTCAAGCGAGGCTCAACGAAGATAAGGAGGCGTGTCAAGAACTCCATTTTCTGCGTCATCGTCTCAAAGCCATCTGCTTCATATTCCATTGAAGACAGCAGCACATCAATCCATTCTCCTGTGGAGAACGCGGTACGGGCGTTTCGCAGATAGTCAACATCAACACTTCGATAAGGCTTGAAGGGTTTGTAGTCCACCATCTCCACGTGGTTTCTCTTTCCATCTTCGTCTGGCAGCACAGAGAGTTTGATGATGCCCCACTTCTCGCCGTCTACAAGTTCCCCTTGATGTTTTCTGTAAACATACTCAGGAATCTGCCCCTCGTTTATCTTGATGCCGAGATCTGGAATCCCGAACCGACGCACCCCCTTCACCAAGTCTATGTAAATAATAAAGCGAGTGAGCAGAGTCAGTTCCTCTCCCGAAGAAAGACGGTCTTTCACTTCGGTCTGCTTTTGCGGTATTACTTTTTCAAGGAAATTCGTCAGACCGATACGGTCAACCGCTCCTTCTTCACCGATAAACCGCTTCAAGATGAAGTCTTTCACGAAAGATGGTAGATTCCGCCCTGCAAACAAGCTGTTGGTCGATGCTGGGTCTTTGTATATTGCCATCGAGGCGAATTGCTCTCGAAGTTTCTGTGTGATTGTTGCTTGCATGATTAAAATCCGAATAAGTCATCTTCCTGAGCACCCAAATTGATGCTCAGATTGTCTGTTTGCTTAAAGTCTCCTATGCACAGGACAATTCTTGTTGAAGTGCCGACGAGGTTCAGTCGCTCGCTCTCATAGACATCTCCGTTGGTCTTGTAAAGCCTGTAATCTACACCATTATACGACACATGTGGCATGTCAATGCTGCTGAGCCCCTTTATTGTATATCTCACGACGGGATTACTTGCTACAATCTCGTTTGACTGCAATTTCGCAGAATAGACATTTGCGTTCTTTTGGCTGGAAACGACTATGATGGGCACAAGCACCTCTTCTGGCGTTGCTCCGCCGTGCGCTCCCTGTCCTGTGGGCGTTTTTGCAGAAAGGGAATTGTCGTTTAATGAGCACAGCGTCTGGCCGTCGTCGCAAACGACATAGTGGTTATCTGTTGGGGCGTTGCCTTTGAACCAATGTCCACAGCGCCCAGCATGATTTGTCTCCACGCCAGCAAGATTCAATCCCACGCCAAACTGTGCCATGTAGCTGATGCCATGATCAGAAACGAAGGCTATCTTCTTTCCATTGTACATGGAAAGGACTTGGGAAATGGCATTTTCCACGATGCCGAACTCCTCTATCAGATATGCAGGATAGGTTTTCTGTGTATGCGCAAATTTGTCAACGTCTCCGATTTTCTCCAAATTGCCACCTGCCAGTTCATCCAGCTTTTTCTTGTTAACAGAAGTCACAGAAGGCAATTCTGAAGCCGCAACATAAATCTCGTTCAAGAACACGCCATCGGCTTTATGTCTTTCAACGACCTTTGTCATGAAAGGAATCCAGTCGACGCCAAGTCCGTCTATCCAATAGAAAACATCAATGTCTTGACGGTTGTGCAGGAATGTCTTGACGGTCTTGAAGCCGCCATGCCATACCTCAAAGCTCACTTGAGAGGCGTTGAGTTCGCTGAGCTTTTTCGTCAGGACTTCAGACGGTCTGTTTCCAACCTTTGAAAGGCAATAATCTTGAAAATATTCATTTATCCAGCCGTTGCCATTATCCGTTTGAACATTGAAAGGCAGCAAATAGTCATACAGTTCGGGGAAGAGCGCCCTTATGCAGTTCTTTTCTATCTTCCCTTGCCCCACCCATTCCACCATCAGACATTGTTCCGACAATGTGAGCGGCGACATGTATTTCATTGCAAACAAAGGTCCACGTTCTGGGTCGGCAGCCATTGCAGCCAGTTTTGCCTTCACTTTCTGCTCTGCCAGGCTCGTTATCTGTACGCCCTGTCTCTTTGCCTCCTTGAGCAACAGCAGGCGTTGTCTTAGGCTTTCGCTGTCAAGAGGTTCGTCAAATATCTGAGTCGCTATCTGCGAGAACAGTTCCGAGGTACTGAGCGAACAGACATTTTCCAATACCCTGACAAGATAATTACGCGTTTCCGCCTTCCACAAAGAATAGGTTTTCAGCAGCCATCGCGAGAAGGCATCCTTATATTCAAACCATGTCTGAACAAAAGCATCTTCCTCGTTAAGGTTAGCAGCGTTGAACCGTTGGTTGGTAAAAGCGTCGAAATCAAAATCCTCCACATCGATATTGGAAGCCAGTTCTTCCCAATAAGGCATATCTGCCGCTCTTGCGCTCACATTCCCGAAATCGATGCCGAGGCCCTTTGTCAGAAATTCAAAGGCATCGTTACACACGATATACTTAAAGGCATTATCGGGCTGCGCATTCCTGCTATTGACAAAAATGCACCTTGAAGTGCAGATGATCTGCGGTTTTATCCTGCCCCCAACATTTTTCCAAAGGGCAATCCAATGACGCAGGTCTTCACAGAGCGTGTAATGTTTCTCCAGTCCCTTCACGCCGTACGTCGTTCCTTTTGTGAGAACAAGCTGATAGTTGTCATACTCTGTCCCAGAGTGATATTCCCAAATGTTTATATTGGGGTCGTCCTTAAATTTGCTCATCTTGCCCTGCATACCGATAACAGGAACATATATACGCTGGTGTCCTCGCTGAGCTTCTTCGTGCGATTGTATAAGGCGTATGGTCTTCAGCAAGGAATCGAACTCTGCGTAACGCGTGTTGTCATAGAATCTGGTTATCTCAGAAAATGGCGCTATAACAAAATCATTGGCTGGCAGGCTCTTGATGTAAGCCTCAAACAAGGCGGCAAGCTGCGAATAGGTAATCAGCTTATCGTCCTGCCCGTCCTTCATCCATTTTTCTATGCTTTGCACGTACACGCCATGATCCTGGCAGACTTGTACGAAGTCACCGAAGTCACCGAAACTCTCAAACAGCACGAAGCGTATCGGATAGCGGTTACGAAGGCCACTCTCCGCACCCGTCCAATGCTTGTCAACCTCTATCTCGTGATAAAGGTCTTCCAATGAGCCAAATTCCTTATACATAGACTAACTGTTTATCATGTCCAAAAGCAATTCTCCACACTCGTCACAAAGCCTATTTAGCAGAGCCTTGGCATCATCAATGGTTGTGATGCCTGCAATATGATTTTTTGCCTGCTTGCGCTTTTCTTCTAATACATTTGCATTGGGGGCTTGTGGCGTATTTGAGAAAGGCGGTACTGAAGAGGAATTGCCTCCTGACTGCCAGTCGTTGCCATTTATTGAAGGTTGGTTGCCCGACGAAGCATTCCGGGCGGAGTTCCATTGCAGCGCCTTTTTCTCCACTTCCTCCTCTGTCCAGTAGCCCACGGTGGATTGCAGATTCTGCTCGATGAAATGCTTCACATCGTCAATCTCATCTTCCTTTATATTGATGAAGTCAAGCTGCATAAGATAGTTCTTGAAGCCATCGGAGAAAACGGCATCCACATTGAGAATATTCCTCATTTCATATCTCAGTTCAGAGATGAGGTCTATTGTTTCCTTAACCAACGCAGGGTTGCGCAAGTCGCGCTCCATGCAGATGGTCACGATGTTGTCAATCAAGCGGCATTCTTCGTCTGTGATACTTAGCGTTTCAGGCAGATTGTCGAAAGCGGCTTCCGAGGCGTATTTCACCGTCCACAGCGGATAACCCTTCTTTCCGAGAAATTCTGCCGTAATGGCGTAGCGGGCATCCTTGAGGCTGGTCACATCTGAATAGTCATTGCTCTTGCTATTGAGTTTGAAGAGCGAAATGAGGTCTTTGCACAGTTTGCCCTCTTCAGGGGTTTGGAACTTGAAATTCAACTTGCTGTTTGATTTCTTGTCGTCCCACACTTTGAACAACCACACGATGTCGTCAATCAGAGCGTTTTTATCACGAGGCTTGCCCTGCATGTCGAATATCTTGTTGGCCCAAGGCCTTAGGGCAAAGGCCATCATGGCCATAGAAGCGAAACTGCCGTAAAGCCCATACGGCGGTTTCTGCAGAACAGAGAACTTGTCGTCGAAATTAAACGGCAGACTTTTGTCTGCATGCTTGATGATGCTCTGCACCTTGTCATACACCATCTTGAACGGATGATTCTCAGGAACGTCATTCTTCCATTCCATATTCTCGTCCAAACACTCCTGTACAAGATATTGCACAGGGCGCATCTGGGCGGTTATGGTTGTCAGTTCTTCCTTCGAAGTGGCAAAGATGAACGTGCGCACAATCTCTTTGGAGTTTTGCTGACGCCAGAACGTTGACGGTGTCTTCTGTCGCAACAACTCGCAAGCATCTGGGCCATACGGAAACACCATCGGAGCTATCACGCTGTTGACAATGCTTGAAAGATGCTTCACGGAGATGGGCTGTTTTTCTTCTCCGTTTATATACACAATGGCATTGCCCCTCTGCACGCGGTCCATCCACTCCTTAACCATCGACACGGCATGCTCACGGTGTACTTTCTGTTGGTCAAGGAAGCCATGACTGCTGGCACAGGCATAGTTGGCCTGATACTCAACAAACTGCTCGTAATTGGCATCTGTCAACACCTCGTCAAAGACAAGGAACACAATATTCTTCAGGTCTTTGTCGCTTTGGTCTTCGGCACATTTCTCTGCAAAACTGCGCAGCACGCCAAGCTCTTCATAGTTTCTTGCCATGAGCAGGGCAAAGAAAAGGGCGCTCGCCTTGGTGTCTTTGCGGGCATTCTTTATCTGGCTTCTGAGCACGGCTTCATTCTGATGGTCTGAGAAGAACTTAAAGCCATACGGGCGAATCACCTTCTGCATCATCTTCTTCTCAAAAGCGGTGCCGGCGGCATCCGAGAAATTGAGAATCTGCTCTGTGTAACGAAACTGCACATTGCGCATCTCTGTCTTTTTCTCTTCAATCTCGCCAGACGGCAGGGCGGAAAACTGCACGGAATACAGTCCGCCTGGCGCACGCTGAATGATGCCCTGCTCGTTAAACCACTGCAACACCATGTCCACTTCGTTGTCATAACGCGTTCCTGCGAAGAGCGCGTGTATGTTGTCTTCCGATGGCGTCACCAGTCCGTTGTTGTTATCTCCCGACACATTGTTGAAAGCATTGAGCAACAAGATACCCTTGAACACGGCATAATATGCCTCGCCTTTATTGGCCACCTGGAGCATATAGGAATTATAGCGTTCGGTCACGGCACCGTAATTGGCCACGTCATCTTGAAACACCTTCAAGACGTAGTCCCACAGATAGTCTGCCGTGATGGTGTCGCGATTAAGGAAATGTTCACTGCTGTCAAGAAACTCCCGTATGGAGTCGTTCTGTCCCAAAAACTCAAACACGCTTCGGCTTGACGAGCCCACCACCGTGGCATAATGGGTGGCGAGATTGGCTGTTCCTGGATGCAGGGGGAAGAGTTTGAAAAGGTCTTCGCGCGTTGCCTGCCGGTCGCTGCTTGTGGCTGTAAAGATGTCCAACAGCTGTGGGTGCATCGCATAAAATTGCTGGCACATCTGCCCGTGCCGTTCCCCATCAATGACTTCAAACTTGCGCGACATAATCTTGAACGCCGACACTGGTTCCATATTATACTTCATGCGGTGGTAGCGTCCGTCGGTCTGCTTCAGCTGCTCTACATCGACACCATTGAAGGCAGACGGATGAGAAATGAGGAAGATATAGGAGTTGCTTTCTTCATTCATGAATTTCTGCGCCACCTCCTGCAGCTGTTTCAGCACAGGCACACCAATAGCAGCCGTCATCACATCCGTAAACTCATCCCAAACGATGAGCAATCCGTTGTAAGTTCCAAGCGCTGCAAGACGTTCTTCAACTTCACTCAGCCACTGCTTGATGTTGTCATTGTTCAGGCGGATATCCAGTTGGGCCGCCCGCAACGTGTCAGTCACACGATGGAAAACGCTGATGTCTCCTGCTTTCAGACTTTCTGCCAGCTGCTCACTATTGTCCACCACAGACGAAAGGTCTGTATGCGTGTCTATGAGATGATTCCAAATCTCTGGATTCTGCAGAATCTGCTCTGTATAGTTCTCATAATCTGTCGGAACGGCAATCTCTATGTTGTGCTTGCGTAGCGTTTCCGTCACCGCTTTCTGCAACACGAGGGCAAGGTCGCTGGGATGGGTCATTGCTCCCAGTCCGTACACCTTCACCGTGAGCAGCCGCTTCGTCTCACGGAGAGAATAGATGGCTTGACGGAGAGGGGCAAACTTGGCATCCTCATATTCGTAGTCCACCCATTCGCGTATGTCTTCCACAGCATCCCCCAGCAAATGGCTGATGACAGCCACGGCATGGCTTTTGCCGGTGCCATACGTACCGTTAATCCAAAAACTCTTGTGGTTGTCTATATCGTTTCCCCGCACACTCTTTAAAACCGTGCGAAGCACACCATTGAATTGTTCATTAGGGATAAACGATACCCATTCACCCTTCTTTTCTTCCGCTATGTCGTAAGCGGCCTTGCCGCCGCGAAGCTTGATTATGTCGTCATACTTGGTAGCCATAAGCGTATGATTAGTTTGTTATAGTTATTCTGTCAGGTATCGCCTGATGATGCTCTGCTTAATATATTCCCTACTTTCCGCATCCTGCAACAATTCCCATAACTCATCGTCTAATTTCGCATAGAGAAGATGCTCACGGAGGTATTTGGCGGAGGGAGAGGATGACATGCTCAGAGTGGCTATACTATCTTTCCATATTAAATGGTAGAAAGGTGAGCTCGCAAGATGGTAAAATGGCTTAAGGTATGTTGACAATCCACTTGTTCTTTCGCCATAGATTTTTTCATATAAAAAGAGAAACATCTGTTGCAAACCCACATTTTCCAAGTCCCATTTATTATGGGTCAACTTTCCATACTTGATACATTCTATCAATGACAATATATATAGTGGTTTGGACAGAGAAATCCGACCTCTATAATTTCCCAATGTCAAAGAAAGCATCATATCTATGTATGTTACAAGTAATGCTTTCATTTCACTAATGCCTCTAATACCTTTTCAGGACTTAAATCATCTCTTAGTGTAATGTGGTCTAACCCCATATTTAATTCCGCTATCAAAACCCTATGACTATCAGAAGAAAGAAAACGCAGTTTCTTTTCCAAGTCACTTTTTGAGATGCCAAATTCCCTATAGATACCATCTTTTTCGTCAGCCTTGTAAAGGTCGGAAACTCTCATTAAATTGCTTCCCTTAATCTGTGCATACTTGTAGAGTGAATAGGCTACAGCTTCTACCTCAACATCTGAATATCCAAACCTTGTGTATAGATTTTTATCAACCTTAACCAATTGACCAAGGTCTTCGCCTATTGGACTTTCCTTAAAAGTGCGAGTAAGAGCATACACAACATTCTTTATGGTTGTTGTACTATCACTGGAATAATCATTTTTTACCCCCTCTCTTATATCTGCATCAGTAAAAATGCTTCCAAAAGACATATTTTGAGCATACCAATGGGCTATCGGGGAATTATAAACCAAGTTTATCCAAATGATTTGCCATACCAAATTCGGGGTATTCTCATATATTTCTATGAGTAAATTCCCCAGTGGGGTAATATTTCTCTTCTTTGTATCTGAAAGAATTTCAGCCTGTACGAGCCATTTCACGAAACTTGGTAGTTGTTCCTTAACATTTAAGCCATGCTCTGTTGTTTGAAAATAATCAGCAGAATTAGGCATATAGTAGTCCAACCATTCTTCACGCAATCCAAAATTATTGTAACTAATCAATTTCATTTTATCCTTGGGTATTTCGGTAATTTTTAAGGAGTGTGCGACAATACATCCCGTTTCATGGAAATTGAGGCATTTACCACAATGAACACATTTATCAATATCTATTTCCGCTTGGGGCAATATAGACAAAGCCCCTGTTGGACATTCGACTTCACATGCTTCACAGTTTATACAAAACGTGGCTTTATTTAGAGCTCTCTTTATCAGCCCCTGTAATGCCAAGCTTTTTGCTGTGTTTTTGAATGACACATGATAAACGCCATCTTTATTTTCGCACTGATACGAATATACATTTCCCTTAAATTTCAGCTCTCCCTGTTTGTCTGAGCCAGTATATGGAGAGACTGCACAAAGCCATGTCAATGGATTTTTTTGAGGGTTTACCATCATTACATCTAAGTCTGGCTTTGAGGACACAATATCAATCGCAGAAGGAGACTGAATATCACGTCCTCCAGCACGTCTTTTCCAATTCCCGGCCTCTATGTAATTTCTATAATCCTGTACTTGGCTGCTTTTTACATTTTTCTCTATCCGAAATAAAAATGGTTCAAGTTCTTTGTGAAATGAATGGTTAACAACCATGTCATTCCACTCTGAGGAAAACGGACAGATTATACATCCCACTCTCGTTATGCCCAGCCTATACGCTATATTAATAGGAAGTAAATACCGAAACAAATACAAGAAAACCTCCACAGAAGACCAAGCTAATATTGGGCTCGCATTAATAACTGTAGAATGTTTGACGCCCTTTCCTATGCGATTGTATCCACTTCTCCTTACAGACTCCTCAGCCCTCACCCCATCAAACGTCAAGACATGTGCTTGCTTATTGCCTTCCACTTTCAGCATACGATACAGCGGTGCCGTCTTCATCACCGAACAGCACCAACGGTGATTGTCACTTGGCGTGCCAATCTTATCCCAATAGTTGAGTACCGACTCGTGATTGCGGGCCGTAAGGAAACGGAGTGAGGGGAATTTCTGTGTGTAGTATGCTTCTACGTCTTTATACAGAGACAGAGAAGGAGGCAGTTCATAGCCAGTGTCGCTATAAATGACCTCAAAATCTGTTGGGGGAATGGCACGGGTGCAAAGGTCGAGCACCACCTGCGAATCCTTGCCGCCAGAAAAACTGGCAATAAAGCGGTCAATTTTCGTGGAAAGCAACACGCGCTTGCCTTCTTTCTCTGCGGTGGCAAGCGGAATGATGTCAAACGAGTCGCAGTTCTGCTTCACAACGGCCATGCGTTGTTTGCTCTTCTTCTCCACACGCTCTGCCATCGTCTCGAAGTCAAGCTTGTTGGCGTCAGCTTTGGCATACGTCTTATTGGCTTTGGCGTATGTCAAGTAGGTGTCACGAATAAATTCAATGGCCTCGTTCTCCAACACAAACATCAAGTCGGACGTGCGCTGAAGCATCTTCTTCACGTCGACAGGTTCCAACGCCATCGGCTCTATGCCAGGCTGCATTTCCAATGTCGGTCTGGTATAGATATTCGCCCCCTTGGCATCGAAAAGCCTTACTCCACGATACCAATACTGCTTATTGACCGCCCACATAATGGGTGCTTCCACACGAGGATAAGTCCATCCCGACTTATCCAGCCCCAACAAATCCAGCTCCTCAAAAAACACAAGACGAGGGGAGACACCCAATGTGCCTTCCACGATACGGGAGTGCAACTGCACACCTCCCGTTTCCTTATCCCATGTTATCTTATACATTTCGGTTCTATCTTTTAAAATGCGGATAGAACCCCAATCTCCGACAGTGTTTCTACATGTATGTTACACCTCTATAAAAATAAAGCGTGGGATTCGCCTTTGCCCATCCCACAGCTCGAGGCTCTCGCATTGCCCTAATCGTCGAGACGGACAACGCTGAAAGCCCACGCATGGCATATATTAATCCCATGCGCGAGCAGCCGTACACATACGAGAAGTACATATACGACAAACCACGGCAGGGCATAATATTACCTTACCGTGAGCATTTACTGGTTGCCACCGTCCTTTGACGATTAATGTAATTTGCGAGATTACGAGCTGTCAAAGACAGGCGCTAAGTAAACGCCCATTTCCATAAAGTCAACACCCTCCCGCTTGCCCTTGGGCTTCCAGCGAATGGGTATCTCATGCAAATTTAACGCAAAAGCTTCAGACCCACGAATTTTTATCCGTGTTTTTCTCTTGAACACACAAATTCTGCAACAAGTTCCGTAGCACGTTTCGCAATAAGTTCCTATTTTGGGAGAAAAAGCCTCATCCAATGCTTTCAACATTCGCACCATGCCTTTCCAAAGAAAGCCATTTCCCCTAACGTTATTCAAGTATAAATATTACCTTTGCAGCACCCATCGCCAAAGCTCTCTCCGAAGAGCCCTGCGAAGTATTTTCAAAACATTTCTCCAACCTGTCTTTATGTCAAACAATCTGCTTCCCTTCTTTCTCATCTCGGCCTTCGTCGCCCTGTTGGATATTCTGCCGTTCATCTACAAGAAGTGTCCTTGGCGCTATAAAGCGGCCATTTATTTACAAGTGTTTGCCACCGGCATGGTGGTGTTCTGCATCTCCCCCGGCCTGCTGCCCTGGTGGGCCACAGGCCTTGCCGTCGGCGCCCTGCTTGTTCTTCCGCGCCTCATCCTGCCGCCCGTCCGCGGTGCATACGCCTGGTATGCCACGCTTCTCAACAGCCTCGGCATGGGCCTCCTCTTCGCCTTCATACGCCATTCGCTGACGAAGATTGCTTTGCTGTTTGTTTAGCTGACATTCTCCTTGATAAGGATGAAAGTATAAGTCGGGCAAGTTATTTTTCCCTCTCCTTACTCCTCTATCTTTTTGCGTACAACGCCCTTCGAATCGACATACAATGTGCCGGAGGGCTTTTCGTTTTTTGCGGCAGACGGGGCTTTCGGCGACGGCTGTCGGCGGGGCTGCGTCTCTGGTGCTACGCTCGACTTTTTGTCCTCCCGTTTTTCTTCGGACTTCCGCGCCGCCTCCTGCCTGCGCTGCGCCTCCTTCTCTTTTTCGGTGCTTCTACAACATCCGTAAGTGTACACGCCAAGGATAACGATGACGGCAACTAAAAGCCAGCCCCAAGGCGGCATGTCATTTTTGAGCAGGGAAACGGTTTTCCTTTCCTTGGGAGGATTGACGGACGAGATGGCGGGCGGGACGCCGGATGTGTCATTGCCCACTTCTGCCTTGGCATACTTCGCCAGCGAATCTATTTTTTCAGACCTGAAGCCAACTGGGAGGACCACTATATGCTCCACCGTGTCATACACGGTGCGGCAAGCGGCAGAGTCATAATGGGCGCGGATGTCCTTCTTTACAATGGTATCGTATTCCATAACCAGTGTCGGCACACTGGGAACCGATGGTGGCACTATAGGAACTCGCACTGGCGGCTTAAAGTTCGATGCTGCTTTCACAGCCTTATAAACAGCGCCCGCAATTCCTCCCACTGGAATTTGCGAAAATGCCCCAGCGGCAAATGTCCAAAACATGAGGCAGAAAATGAAGATAGGTTTTTTCATAAGGAGGGTTTTAAATTATATAAGTTATAGGGTTGGGATATATGAGGTTTTCCATCACCGAGAAGTTGCCTGACGAAGCTTCTGTCTCTGTGTTTTGTTACTTCGTAAATTTATTAATTTCCAGCCGTTCCACCAAGAGAAATGCGCCGAAAGACACGGTCGTTGCCAGCTTTCCACGGAAATACGCCTGACGAGCTGACGGGAGCGTCTGAATGTTCAAACGAAGGTGGCATTTCCTGCCAAACGTCCGTCCGGGGAAATGCTGCCAAACCGTTTGTCGGACCTCTGAGAGGAAAAAGACGACTGGACTTACGCAAGCATGCAACTACCACCAGCGACCACTATTTTCAACGCGCCCCTATGCTTCGCCTCCACAAAAGCCTGCGTTTACCGAACTTTTTCGTACCTTTGCATATCGGGCTTCCGTCTGGCACGCAACTGTCGGCAGAAGGCCAAAAAGCAATAAAAACGGAAATGGGCGGCGGATGCGTCACCTGTTTCCGACCACTTATCCAACCAAGTATATCTACTTATGTCTGAAAACTATAGCTTGAGCCATCTCAAGGAACTTGAGGCTGAGTCCATCTACATCATCCGCGAAGTGGCTGCGGAATTTGAAAACCCCGTGATGCTCTATAGCATCGGTAAAGACAGTAGCGTCATGGTGCGTCTGGCCGAAAAGGCTTTCGCACCGGGAAAACCGCCCTTCCCCTTGATGCACATCGACTCGAAATGGAAATTCAAGGAGATGCTGCAATTCCGCGACTGGTATGCCAAGGAACACGGATGGAAACTCATCGTTGAAAGCAACGAGGAGGCTTTCAAGGCGGGCGTGGGACCGTTTACGCACGGCTCGAAGGTACACACCGACCTGATGAAGACGCAGGCGCTGCTCCACGGACTTGACAAGCACCATTTCGACGCGGCCTTCGGCGGTGCCCGACGCGACGAGGAAAAGAGCCGCGCCAAGGAGCGCATCTTCTCCTTCCGTGACCAATTTCACCAGTGGGACCCGAAAAACCAGCGCCCGGAGCTTTGGGACATCTATAACGCACGCATCCACAAGGGCGAAAGTATCCGCGTGTTCCCACTCTCCAACTGGACGGAGCTCGACATCTGGCAGTATATCCGACTTGAGAACATCCCCATCGTGCCGCTCTATTTTGCCAAGGAACGTCCCTGTGTGGAAATCGATGGACAGCTCATCATGCCCGATGACGACCGCCTGCCGGAAAAATATCGCGACCAGATACAGATGCGCAAAATCCGCTTCCGCACGCTTGGATGCTGGCCGCTGACGGGCGCCGTGGAAAGCGAGGCCGACACGATTGAGAAAATCGTGGAGGAAATGATGACGACCACGAAGAGCGAACGCACCACGCGTGTGATTGACTTCGACCAGGATGCGTCCATGGAACAGAAGAAGCGCGAGGGATATTTCTAACATCTCCAACACACACTGCCATGAAATATTATTTCATCAACACCGCCAACCAGCAGGAAGGCCCCATCGACGTGCATGAATTTGCTTCACACGGCGTGACCGACCAGAGTTTCGTTTGGCGGGAAGGCATGGCCGACTGGAAACGCGCCGGCGACTGCGACGAGCTGAAAAGCTTCTTTGAAGCCCCTGCCACGCAGATTCATCCAGCTGCCGAAGAGCCCCCTGCCGCAACCGACTGCAACGACGGCGTGCCGGCTCCTCCCTGCCACCTGACGGCTGCCATCACGGGCCTCGTGCTCATGACCATCCCCATCCCATACGTGGCGCTCCTCGGCGGTGCGGCACTCGGCATCACGGCCATCGTGCTCAACGTGTGTGCCTACAACTTCTGGAAGAAAGGCAACTACGCCGTCATGCAGCGCCTTGACGACAAAGCACGCAAGCTCTCAAAGGCAGCCCTATGGGTGGGCATCGGCACCTGGATTTTCTTCATCGTGCTGGTCATCATCATGGTCTGCGCCGCCAGACCATGCCCGCCACTTCAGTAATGAGAATCATTGCTATTAATGGACCATTACCTACCGAACTTCGAACTCCAAACAACACCGAATAAATGGGCTTATTAGAATTTAACAAACTCCCCATCAATACGCTCGTCGGCGCCGACTGGAAAACTTTCAAGGCGCTCACCGACGGACGCGAAGTTGACGCCGCATGGCGCGGCAAATACCGCCTAACGAAGGCCGTGTGCAGACTGCTCTCAACGTTGGCGCCCATCCAGGAACGCCGCTACCAGAAGCGTTTGGCCGACAAACCGCTGGAGCACGCCCCCGTGTTCATCCTCGGACACTGGCGCTCGGGAACAACGTTCGTTCACAACGTGCTCTCGTGCGACAAGCACTTCGGCTACAACACCACCTATCAGACGGTGTTTCCACACCTCATGATGTTCGGACAGCCGTTCTTCAAGAAAAACATGTCGTGGCTCATGCCCGACAAGCGCCCAACCGACAATATGGAACTGGCCGTTGATCTCCCGCAGGAAGAGGAGTTCGCGCTGGCCAACATGTGCCCGTACACGTATTACAACTTCTGGTTTTTCCCGAAATACCAGTTGGAATATTGCGACAAATATATGCTCTTCAACGACATCACGCCTGAGGAACTGAAGGTGTGGGAGGAGACGTTTACGAAGCTCATCAAGATTTCGCTCTGGAACACGGGCGGCACGCAGTTTCTCTCGAAGAACCCGCCCCACACGGGCCGCGTGCGCGAACTCGTCAAGATGTTCCCCAACGCGAAGTTCATCTATCTCATGCGCAACCCCTACACCGTGTTTGAGAGCACGCGCTCGTTCTTCACCAACACCATCCAGCCGCTGAAGCTGGAGGAGTTTTCCGACGAGCAAATCGAGAAGAACATCCTCACCGTCTACGAGCGCCTCTACCACAAATATGAGGCCGACAAGGCGTGCATCCCCGAAGGCAACCTCATCGAGGTGCGCTTTGAAGACTTCGAAGCCGATGCGCTCGGCATGACGAAGAAAATCTACGACACACTTTCTCTGCCGGGATGGGAAGAGGCCCGCACAGCCATCGAGCAATATGTCGGGGCGAAGAAGGGATACAAGAAAAACAAATACGACTATGCCCAGCGCACGCGCGACCTCGTGGAAACGAACTGGAAATTTGCGCTCGACGACTGGGGCTATCATTTGTAAACCGCTTTCTCACGAAACTGGCTGGCACGGGATGCTGCAACGCATCCATTGACACGCATCTGCCAAGCTGTTTTGAGATAAGTAGGTGTTCAAAATTGAAATATTAAATTGGTGAAGATTATGCGGAAAAAGCCTTGTCTGCGGCCCTGCGCGGGCTGAAAGCCCAACAAGTCCAGAGCCCAGGGCAACGCCCTGGGTACCATGTCCCCATTCCCTACGCCCTGTAAGGGCAAAAGTAAAAGCCAACCGTTCGCCCATACTTTTGCCCTTACAGGGCGTAGGCGTTTATACGCTGATACCCAGGGCGTTGCCCTGGGCTGAGGACTAGCTACCCTTTCAGGGCGCTCCTTTTCGCGCTTTGAAAGGTAGGGTGTTCAAAATCCAGAAAAAATCTGCACAGTTTTAATCCAAATAGCAAGGCGCTTGCGGTGCAACGACAAGGTGCGCTACGCGAACTTTCGGCGAAGGTCTGAGGCGAAGCACTGTAGCTCACTTTGCTCGCAAAGTGAGGGGGGACGAATATTGTGGCGGCCAAACACGGCTAAAAATCCAACAAAGTCATGCCGCAGAGCGCTGGCTATATTCGCTACGTGTTCGTGGCCCTCACTTTGCGAGCAAAGTGAGCTACAATGCTGGCGCCGCAACAGA
>OLGE01000444.1_pt1 | contig 49874 bp, 35 predicted proteins | sample 1605151 | NCBI WGS metagenome assembly OLGE01 (sample SAMEA3888912, study PRJEB22519) | human gut metagenome | biome: human gut; feature: human-associated habitat; material: faeces | place: Denmark | collected 2010
TGCTGATGGCAAGGCATCAGAAAATAGCTAAACTCTTTGACGAGGAATTTTGGGTAACACGATGACGAAGTCAGGAGCTGATGAGTTGCTTTATGATTACATCATCGTGCCATACTATATGTTGAGTGTTGTTTTCTTCCATAATTATATTCTATATGAATTGAACGTTTATTCTTTCACTTTCTTTTTTGTATATGTCTTGTTTCTGTTACCACCAAGTGCTTCCAAGTAACCGAATTCTGTCAGTTGGCGCAGATAGCGTTTTGCTGTGGTTTCTGTCAAGCCCAATTGTGTGACAAGTTGTTCGGTCCTGATTTCTTCTTTGTCGTCCATGAAAACTACGATATCGGCCAGTTTTCCTGCCAAAGTCGGTTTTATCGACCACTTATCGACCATTTCTTGCAGAATTCCCTTTTTATCGACCATTTCCTCGTTTGTCGATATAAGGAACTGGTCGATATCTTGCTGCAGATGTTCGCAATGCAGTTTCGCCATACAGTTGATGAAGATGTCTGTGTCCTCAGTTTCCCTTGTGTCAATGAGAGCTTGGATGTATTCAGCTTTGTCTTCCTTATATACCTTTGTTGGCAACACATCATATTCCATTTGCAGAAGGTTCATAAGCAGACGGCTTGTTCTGCCGTTACCGTCAGCCCATGGATGGATGGTTACAAGATGGTAGTGCGCCCAGAAACTCAGCTCATATATGGACAATTCGTCTGTTGTGTCTATTTCTTTGCGGCGTTTGTTAAGTTCCTCGCAAAACATCTTCAGCTTCATTGGCACCTTCATCCAGTTCATATACGACCGTCCGCCGGCACCAGCAGTAACGTTCAACTTGCGAAGCTCACCTTTTGAGGCATCAAAGCTTCCGCCTAACGAATTGTATTCACCGCCAGTACGAGCCATTACTTTTGCAGCAAGAGTAACAAGAGATTGTACGCTGATGTCCTCATGTCGTTTTATCCAGATACGGCCATAGTCGTAAGCAGCTTTCAGATCGAGGTTCATCAGCTGTTCTATCATAGGCTTTCCTTTAGCCGTAATGCCTTCGTCGAAGAGCAACTGTGCTTCTACCTCCGTCACCGTGCTGCCTTCTATGGCTGTGGAATGGGTAATGATAGAGTAGAGATAGAACTTTTCATAGTCTATCTGATCTGTTATGCCCAACTCCTTATGGCGCTTAAGCAAACGCTGCATGATGTCTTTTATCTCTTGTTTCATTGCCTTATTTGTTCTAATGTTGAGGTCCTGAGATTGAGTCGTAAACCATAAGTGTGAAGTGCTTGAATCCGTTACATACGTCAATGCAGAGTGACAGGTAATGACAGATTTGGGGTTAAAAGTTCATGCAGATTCCTACAGCGGGTTGTGTCTGCTTTATGCCATTCGGCAAAGCCAGATGAATGTTTGAGGTGTTTAATGAAAACTCCACGCTTTTCTTAGCCTTTCTCTTGTTCGTGTGGGAGATGATGAACAGCGGAATGCTGGAAGCGGTCAGCCCTAAACCCGTCAACCCTACAGCACCCCAGAAGTTAGCCGCGTCTTTCTTGTCTGTGTTGAAATAATAGCCGATCATCATTACTTCGCCAACAAATGTGCTACATACGCCAAGCCCCAGTGCACTGATTGCATATATCTTGAACCTCTTGTGCCTTTTCCAATAAATCGTTTTTTTATATTCCTTTTGCTTATTCATCTTCTCCACCTTTTCGTGTGTAGGCGTGAAGGTGAATAAGCAACAGTTTGCGGAGTCCGATTTATATCCTTGTGCATTTGCAGATAGCGTATAAATCATAAAAATAAGAATCTGTATATATTTCATAGTCATATTATATTTTTTGATAGTTGGAATCCTTCTCCACCGTATTGTTTTATTGTCGTTAGTTCGACTACAAATTTACTGAGAATTTCCTTATTGCGTATGGCTTCTGCAAAGTTTCTTGCTTTCACTTGTTGCGTGAGGGGGCGGAAAGGTGCTTTTTGCCGTTCATTATGTACAGTCCACGGGCATTGTGTGCCGGGTATCTGCGTCCGTCTATGCCGTAAACCACAGTGGGGACGGTTGGAGTGCCGGTGGAAACGGTGGTGATGGCGGTAGCATCGTCGGAGAAACATATTGTTAATGCCTGTGCGGTAGCGTCGCATTGCAGATAGGCGTTGTAGCGTGGCAGTGTGGAACCTACTTCGGCACGATAGAAAGCCGTCAGTCCGTCCTTGGTGTCAAGGATGTATGCGTTGTCGTCGGAGGTGATGGTGCGTTCCGCTTTTTCGCATGGGCGCAGAAGGTTGCCCGTGATCTCTGCCACCGGCATAGCTGTCGTGGCCTGTTCCATTTCAAATGTTTCTGTGGCTGTGGCGGCGGTGAGCAATACTCCTTCGCCGGCAGGTATGGCGTAACCTTCGGGTATTTTGGCAAGACGTACCTTGTCGTCTTCAGCCAGTCTTACATACCATGCCTTTACACCACTCGGCACTGCTGCATCGAAGGGTGCGCTGAAAGTAGCGATGCTTGCTACTTCCTGCAACTGTTCGGCTGTGATGGCAGGCACAAGCACGTTGGTCGGTGTCGGAGTGAACACAGTGAACTTGCGGCGGAAGGTGTTGGCGTTCCAGCGATCGAGCCATGTACCGTCGCGTTCCACATCGACATGCACCTCGTATGTGCCTTCTGCCAGTTGGCTCAGGTCTATGGTGTGGCTTGCAGAACCGGCGAGATATGTGTCGGAGTTGCGTGGAATACTCACGCTGTAGGCATCGCTTGTGTATGCCGTGGCTTCAGTCTTGGTGTTTACAAGCCGATAGCGTATTTTCGTGTTATAACTGTTCTGTATCACGTTTGACGAGTAGCCCGACATGGCTAATGTGATGCTGGGCGATTCGGTGAGGTCGAAATGGTTGGTGACTGTGGGTTCGCCGTTGTTGTCGAGCAGCTTGACAGAGGTCACCGTCACGCGTCCTTCGTAGTCGTTGGGCAGCACTTCGAGCAGGAAGTCGTCGGGGACGGCAATGTCGTAAACGGCAGGATTCTTTGTCTCAATGTTGTGGTTGAACTTCAACGACATTCTGTATTTCCCGGCTTTCAGTTCGTGGCTGCCGGTGGTGCCGGTGTAGGAGGTCATAAATCTCAGCATCCATTGCGTGGTGTCCATGCGTTGTGCCACCATGTGTGTGAGGTAGGTGTTTGGCACGGTGTAGGTCTCGCTCTCAAGGTTGCCGGTTCCTTTCAGTTCCATCTGCAATTCGCCTCGTGCCTGGTAGCGGCTCAGATTGGCTATTTTCACAGAGATGCCAGCCAACTGACTGCCGTATTTGTAGGCGGAAGCCATCACTTCGGGCATTCCCACAAGCGAGAGGTGCGGCTTGTTGTCGGCCTGCACGAGGGTCACATTACCGTTCTCTACAATCATGGGCACACTGTTTCCGTTCACCATATAGGTCCAGTTGCCCCATTCGTCGTTGGCGGTGTTGAGCAGTCGGCGTCCTAACGGTCGCAGATAATATGTTCCGTCGGCAGGACCGTCGATTTCACTCAGGTCGGCTGCCCACCAGTCGTACTCGAAGTTGTATGAGGTGTAGTATGTCGACCATGTTTGTGTACCGGTGTTGGCAAACACATGCAGACATGTGCCGTCTTGTGAGAACAGCCCGATGCCCACCTGTCCCGTGTAGGAGCCGTTCTCGTCCTGTGCCAGATTGCGTGCTCCCACACCCTTGAGCTGTGCAGGAATCTTCGATGATGTAGTCAGCCCTTCGCTCACGGAGAACTGCAAACCCTCGTTGTTGTTGATGGACAGTACTACGGGTTTGGGGCGGAGCGGTTCTATGACACCGTTGTTAGGGTGTACGAACAGAGCCAGTTGCTTCTCGTAGTAGCACCCGTCGCTGCCGTAGCCTCCGCTGCTTACGGAAGCAGTGTTGATGTCGAAGTAGCCGTCGTCAAGCCCTGCCCATCCCCAGTTGATGTGTACCAGACCGTTCTCGTCGTAGCCGTCATAGATAAAGGCATGGTCGCCGCCGGTCATGAACACGGGGCAACCCATCGACAGTTCGTTGTATATGGCTTGCAGGAACTCGCCGCCGGGCAGCAAGTCCTTTTCGAGTTGGCGTACGGTGCAGTCGTAATAGTTCTGCAAGGCGTTCCACAACTTGCCCTCATCGCAGATGGTGCCGTTCACGCCGTATGTGGCATAGGCAAGCTTTCCCAAATCGTACATCAACACGCCAACGGCCTGTGCCTGCGCTTCGTTGTATCCGCCTTTGCTGTAATCGTTGAGCATATTGTCCCAGTCGTAATAGTCGTATGCCTGGGCGCCGCTGCCTTTCACCACACCTTCAGGGCGCATTTCGGGCCATCGGTGTGCCGAAAGCAGTTGGGCGGCAGCCGTGATGGTGCATCCTGTGTAGGTGGATTTGCCGCTGCTGCTGCTTTTCGGTGTGTAGTAGTTGAATGGATATTCCTGGCTCCATATCTTGCTTACCAGCGGTTTGACGAAAGCCTTCGGGGGCTTGGCATAATGCGGTGTGACGCTTATGCTATCAACCCTTACCGCCTCGACAGCCCTTGTGTAACTTTTCAGCAGGTCTGCGAACGGTGCCGGAATGTTCTGCGGGTCGAGCGTTCCCTTGTCGCTGTATCCCAACACTCCGCCCACACGGTCGTCGGCAGCCACGATGACAAAACCTTCGCCATGCCCGTTGTTGAACAGATGCAAGGCCGGTTCTGCCGTCTGCACCCGTCTGCCTTTTGCCGGCGGTACTGATGTTGAGGCTGAAATGCTTACGGGAGAGCTGATGTATTTCTGTGCCAAGGCTTTTGCAGTAGCCGTATCTACCGGACCGGCACTGGCTCCTGCAACTGACAATGCTGATAAGATAAAGGTGTATATGCGCTTTCTATAATTCATAAAATCGTAGTTCGTTATAATTCGTAGTTTATTTCAATATCACTTTCCTGCCGTTCACGATGTATAAGCCGGGAATTGTTGCGGCGTTCAGCTTGCGTCCCGCTGCATCGAAGATGCCATGGGCTTTTCCGGAACTGGTGCTTTCCGTGTGCTTTATGCCGGTCGGGTCGTTATCGTCGTCTTCGAGGGCGAAACCTTCCTTGCGGTTTCCTGCCACATTGCTGCGTTGCAGCACCAGATAGCAGTGTCCTGCCTCGTTGGTGAATGCGCCGCCATCGTCGGCAGCCCAATAGAATCCGGCTTTGGGATGCGCTTCGTCGCAAGTCAGACGGTAGTAATAGACATCGCTGTCGGTAAGCGTCTCACTGCCGGTGGTGGTGAGTTCGTCGGTTGTGGAACCGCGCAGCGCCGTTTCGACAGCAGTGTCTGAGGCGTCGGCATACTCGAAGGTGTATGTGTCGCCCTGCTTGCCTTTGAGCAGAAGGGGAGTGCAGGCGGCAATGCTGACGGCGGAATTGCCGTCGGACACGGGCTCCACATTGCCTTCGGCATCGATGCGGTAGGTCTCGATGCCGCATGGCACGGTGCAGGCACGGTCGGTGTAGAGGGTTGCCCAGTCGCACTGTTCAAAGCTCATGCTGAATGTCTCAGAGGGTTTTGTTACGTTGCATACAGCCGCGTTTTCCACCTTTTTGGTCTTGTTGTTGAACAGTATCGCCACCACCTGAATCCTGTTTCGGTCTTGTATGATGCTGTATTTGCCGATATTGCTGAATGTGGTGCTGTGTGTCTTCGTCTTGTTCATTTCAAAGTCGCCAGTGAGTGAGTTCTCCATGCCGTTGCGTATGCCTTTCGACTCTATCGCCACATGGTTGAAAGTGAGTCCTTTCACATAGTAGTTGTCGTTCACATAGTTGTCGGGATTGCGGAAGAAGTCCATCTCCTGCGGTGCGTCCTTGAACGAATCGCTCATGTAATAGCTGTAGTTTGCCTGCTGATACCAGCTGTCGTCTTTAAGTCCGCTGGCTGTGAGTACATAGCCCACGGCGTAGGTGCTTTCTTCTTCAGGTGTCATGCAAGGTTCCACCTCGGTCGTGACATTGATGTTGTCTCCCGTTTCGTCCCAATGTGCTTTCACATCGATGTTCATATAAGTGAGCCGGCTCTTTTCGTTCTCATATATGCTTGTGCCGTCGTAGCCGGCAATCTTGCTGTCGCGGGCGCACCATACGGCAGGGAGTTTTTCAGCATAACTCTCCATCATGCCGTTCTGATAGGTGTCGGGCGACACGAGGTTTGATATCTTGTCGTACTTGTGGATGGACACCGCCACCACATCGTCGGGGTATTCGCGCACCAAAGCTTCGGTCGCCACTATGCCGACGGGGCAGTATTGGCACCACAGTGCGGTGTAGTCTTCTATCAGCACCCGTTTGTGCGGCACCTTGTTCACCGTGCAGCGTGTGATGTAGGTGTAGCCCATCGATGCCTCGTTGCTTTCGCCGTTCACATGTGTTATGTTGAAGATGATGTCCTCTTTGCCGAGCTTACTGCCGGGTTTCATGATTATTCCCACCTGACGCGTCTCGCCTATGGCAATAGGAGTGTCAAAGTTGATGGTGAATGGACCTTCGCTCTGTTGGGTCTCGACATTATAAAAGGTGTAAGAGATGTTGTTCACCTCCGTATCGCCGTAATTGCTGAGCCTTACGGCGACAGCCGTTTCGGGGTCGGTGAGTTTTATGAACACGTTGCCGACAGACATCGGTGCCATGGAATTCCTTGCCTGACAGCATATAGCCGAGAGCAGACAAAGCAGTGCTGATAATAGAAGTTTGTTTCGTTTCATACCTTGAATGGACAGATAGTAAAGTTTTTAGAAAAGCAAACATTTGGACTACAACAAGTTGTCCGATATGTTTATGTGTCGGAAAAACAAATGCCTCAGTACTGTCAAAACCAAATAATGATTTTTCCTACACCCGGCAAAGATAAAAATAAAATCCGAAAAACCGCTCACTCATAGCAATTTATTTCACTAATACGGTGTGCATTTATGAAAAAATCCAAATATTGTTCTTGCAAAGGGTCTTGCTGAAAGCGGCATGGCGGCTGACTCTAGTTTTATGCCAAATAAAAACGCCTCGCAAACTGTTGTGTTTGCGAGGCGTTTTGCGGAAAGAGGGGGATTCGAACCCCCGATACGCTTTTGACGTATACACGCTTTCCAGGCGTGCCTCTTCAGCCACTCGAGCACCTTTCCTTACAAATTCGGGTGCAAAAGTACTATTTTTTCGGCACTTATCGGTGGTTGCGTGCAATATTTAAATTCCTTTAACAGTGTCAGATGCCGAACACTCTGCTTACATTGGCGTTTGTGGTGTCTGCCACCTCCTGCTCGCTCACGCCGTAACTCTGTGCCAGACGGGTGAGCACATGCTTCACGAAAGCACTCTCGTTGCGTTGTCCGCGCATCGGTACTGGAGCCATGTATGGACTGTCGGTCTCAAGAACTATGCGACTCAAAGGTACCGTTGAGGGCAAGACTTCGGGCAGCGGACTCTTCTTGAACGTGAGTACGCCGCCTATGCCGAGCACGAATCGCGGAAACTGCAACAGCTGTTCGGCTTCAACGGCGTTGCCCGTGAAGCAGTGGAACACACCGCCGGGGAGTTCGTCGGCATAGTGTCTGAGCAGGTTCACCATCTCGTTCTGTCCCTTGCGGCAGTGAATCATGAGCGGCAGACGATGCTCCACCGACCATTCCACCTGACGTTCGAAGGCACTCAGCTGCTCTTTTTCATATTCGCGCGACCAGTAATAGTCGAGTCCTACCTCGCCGATGGCTATGAAAGGGTGTCCCGGCACGAGGCGTTTCTCCATTTCCGAGAGCACATCCTGCCAGTCGGCACGCACCTCTTCGGGGTGCAGTCCTATCATGGGGTAGGCGTATCCGGGGTAGCGGCGGCACACGTCGAGCACTGTATCGACGGTGTGCAGGTCGATGGCGGGCAGGAACACCTTGCTCACTCCCGCTTCGCGGGCACGCGAAATCATCTCGTCGCGGTCGGCGTCAAACTCCGTTCCGTCAAGATGTGCATGTGTGTCGATGAACTGTAGCGGCATAATCAATACTGTCGTTTCATCATTTCGGCGGTGTATTTCGCCAGTTCAGCCTTGCGTTCGGGTGCCACGCTCACGGCGTCGAGATACTTCTTGCTCTCGTTGAAGTAGAATTTTATCTTCTCCATAGCAAGGCGGTCGATGCCTATTTCGTTGTAGATGCGTGTCACGGCGGCTATCTTCTCCTTGGCGTCGAAATCCTTTGCCTCAATCCAGCGTTCGAGTTCGGCACGCTGTGCTGCATCGGCGCGGTTGAAGGCGTTGATGAGCATGTAGGTCTTCTTGTTTGAAACGATGTCGCCGCCGATTGCCTTTCCGAACACTTTCGTGTCGCCATAGACATCGAGGAAGTCGTCCTGCAACTGGAATGCCAGTCCCATCTGCTCACCGAAGCGATAGATGTTGTCGGCGTCCTGGGCTGACGCGTCTGCGAGAATGGCACCAATCTTGGTGGCGCAGGCGAGGAGTACGCTTGTTTTGAGGCGTATCATTTCTATATATTCTTCTTCGCGTACATCGTTGCGGTGCTCGAAGTCCATGTCATACTGCTGTCCTTCGCCTATTTCGAGAGCCGTCTCGGTGAATAGATTGAGCACTTCCTGCACTTTGTCGGCACTGCATTGCGCCATGCGCTGATACGCCAGCACGAGCATGGAGTCGCCGGAGAGTATGGCGGTGTTGGCGTCCCAACGGCGGTGTACGGTCTGGTGTCCGCGGCGCAGGTCGGCGTTGTCCATGAGGTCGTCGTGCAGCAGGGTGTAGTTATGGTAAGTCTCAAGCGCACAGGCGGGCATGAGAATGCTTTCGGGATCGTCCTTGAAGAGGTTGTAGGCAAGGAGCATGAGTACGGGGCGTATGCGTTTGCCGCCCATCGACAGCACATACTTTATGGGTTCGTAAAGCGACTGCGGCTTGCGGTCGTAAGGAATGTTGTCGAGAAAGGTATTCACCTTTGTCAATATTTCTTCGGCTTTCAACATGATGTTATAAATGTTAGATTTTAAATTCTATGGGAATGGCAAAGAGTGTGCGGCATGGTTTGTTGTTGGCTATGCCGGGTTTCCACTTCGGCATGAGTTTTGCCACACGCAGTGCCTCGCGGTCGAGCAGGAAGTGTGCTGTTTTTGTGAGGTGTATGTCGGACAGACTGCCGTCGGTATTTATTATGAACGACACCACGACACGCCCCTGTATGTTGTTTTTTCGGGCTTCCTGCGGATAGATGATGTTTCTGGTGAGCCACTGCACGAGTGCCGCCATGCCTCCGGGATATTCGGGCAACTGTTCCACGATGCGGAAGTTGAGCGGATTGTCGTCCTCATCGACAGCCACCGGTGGTATTGTCGGCGGTGCGTCGGGGTCGGTCTTCTTGCCTTTATTGGTGTCGTTGTCCTCATTGTCCTCGTCGTCGCTACCCAGCGTGCGTTTCTCGGTTATGGCATTCAGCTTCTTCAGTTGCTCGGCGGTCTCTTCCACGATGTCGAGTTTCTCCGTCTTCGGCTTGCTGGGCAGTGGCTGTGCCGCCATGAGCATGTCGTTCTTCTTGGGCTTAGGGAGCAGGTTGAGGTCGGGGTCGATGTCGTCGAGCATGTCGGCATCGGCCTTGCCGCCGCTTGGATTGTCGGTGTATTCCAGTGCGGCATACGCTATGGAGAGGGCGAGCACGAGTCCCATGAGGAACCATGTGGGTCGCCTGCTTTCCAAATCAGCCCTTTTCGTCTTTCTCTCTTCCACTTCCGTTCGGTTTGTTTCTCTTTGCTGCGTTCAGCCACCGGCGGGTGGCAACGCTTCTGCAAAGATACATCTTTTCGAAAGAATAAGGCTTCTTTCTCGCCATTTATTACCTCAGTTCGGGATAAAAATCCTCCTCTAACATCTGCGGCAACATTCTCAACTTAATTACACGACCATCTATAGCCATCCACACGAAGTCGGATGACTAATTTTACCTTGAGCAATGATCACTTCGAACCCTATTTCAGTTGCAACTTGTTTAAGTCCAAGCATAGAAACGCCCTCCCTTGTGGCATTACATGCTTTAACAATTTCTTTCAATGGCATGGGCTTATTGAAGTGAGAGCAGATCATTGCTAGACAAGCAGCTCCGCATTCCATTGAATCGTGTTGAAAGATCTGTTTCATTCTACACCTGTTTGTTGGTCGGTTGTTTTTAACGTATTGTTGCGCTCAATATTCACGCGTTTGCCTTTTCGGAAAGTATAAGAGATATAAACACCAAAAGAACGTGCTGTTATGTAGTTAGTTTGTATTGTCTCCATTTCTGGTTTCACTACGCGTTGCTCAAGTCTTGAGTATTTGGAAAATGGGCTGTTTGTCTCTACTCCAATATTCAGACGGCCATCCATTAGGCTTTTGTCTATTTTGAAAGAGTAACGATGAGTTGTATTTACCGTACCCCAAAGCATTGGAGCCTGTTTTGAAGCCGAGTAACGGCCTTGTAAACTCCAATTCTTTGGTAGATAAAAGTCTGCTGAAACATTTGCATAATATGTCCAGAAATTTTGATTCAGATTCATTTCCTCAGCCTTAATATTGCCATGTGATGCTTTAAGGTATGTAGCAAAGGACGCAAAAGACCATGGACGCCAATTAGCAAACAGGTCAACACCTATGCTTTTGCTCTTGCCTATATTATCGTAGGTGCTCAGCAGTCGGCCTTCGCTATCTATGCCTTTCTCGTAATAGAATACAGCATTATTAGTGATAGTACTGGTTATGCCCATTTGACAATACAAATTTCCACGCATATACAGGAATTTGACTAAAAGCATGTCATTCATTTCGGATGACAGATTCGGATTGCCTTGTGACGCTGCACTGTTGTTAATTACTCTATAAAAAGGATTAAGCATTGCTAACCCAGGTCGTGTAGTGCTGCGTGAATACTGAGCCGATAGTTGGGTGTATTGATTTGCGTTCCATTACGCACCTAATTGTGGTAAGAGGTGGAACTCATTGTGCCTATTTTCTTCGCCAGTGAGAGGTAAGCGCATATTCATATAGTCATTTTCTCCTGCCAGCAAGGCATAAAAGTTCCAGTCGCTTATCTGACCGCTATAATATGCAGTTGCTTGAGATAACGACTGATTATATGCAATATTTTTGTCGTCGGAGGATTCTACACTACCATCTCGCAATACTTGTTTTGCAATAATTCTGAGTGTATGGTTCTTAGCAATAGGCTGAGACAAAGACCCTCTAATCGTGTGCTCATTCATTGATCCATCTGTCTGCTGATTGTTGATGGTTGTGCCATTATCGCTATAGACAGTAGTTGCAAAGTGATGTTTGTCTGGATTGTGAGTATAGCGATATCCCAAAGAAAAATGTTCTATACCAGGTCTCTTTTTGAAATAATTACGATATAGGGCATTCGCCTCGATAGTGCCAGCAATATCATGATTCAATTGTTCCATACGATAGATTTTGGGATCTATTGTAGTGTGTTGTTCCCAAGAGCCAGTAATGTCTGTACGCAATAAACTGGTGTGAAAGTCGGCATAAATTGTATTCACACTGTCAATGCGGATATCGGTAATGGCTCTAACAAGATGAGTCTGCCAGTTACCATTGCCGATGCTGCTAAGAAAAGTCGTGGATTCCGGTGTTTTTATCTCTTGAGTCAGTGGTTGATTGTGTTGACCATTAAGATCATAATTATATGATAGAGAAAAATCTACATTCTTCTTTTTCGCCATCACCATAATGCCATCATTGGTCGCTGGCTGAGTATTTCCCTGAAGCGTAGTGTTTACATAGATACCATCCAGCGCATCTTTATCTGTAATGATATTAATAATGTATTCGCCTGGGCTATTGCCAAAGGCTTCTGATGGTTCTGTAATCACTTCTACTTTCTTAATCGACTTTGCAGGAATGCTTTGCAAGACTTGCTGTGGATTGGATTGCGCCATATCGTAAGAATGTCCATTCACATAAATTCGGTATGAGGAGTTGCCTTTCACTGTGACATTGCCATTTAATGCCACATCCAATGTTGGGACATAGCGTAAGGCTTGAAGCAAACTTTCGCTTTGAGCACGTTTGTTCTGGGACATATCGTAAGATATGCCACTGGTAATGCGTTTTGTCAATTGTTTGCGAGCGGTAACAAGTACCTCTTGTAGCTGTTCTTGATTTATATAAAGATGAATAGTATCTTTCTTTAGAGGGAGGTTTATTATTCGATTTTGATAGCCAATGTAACTTACTTTTAGAAGTTTCGCATTGGTGTCTTTTGTTAGTTTAAATTTACCATTGTTGTCGGAAACAGTACCTTCTATGGCTGTAGAATCGGCAGATAATTGTAGTATTGTCGCAAATTCAATAGGTTTACTATTATTGCCTACAACAATACCCGATATTTGTTCTTGAGCAAATGATGTCATTGCCATGAACAAGAAGAAAAGAGATATGTAAAATCGATTCATCAATACGATTATTTAGAGATTTTAATTTTTCTACCCCAGTTCGGGATAAGAAATAGTTCATAAAAATTTGGTAGCCTCATAAATATTTTGCACCTTTATAGGTGATATTCAAACAGTTACAAGGATATTTAATATGACTATCGATTACAAAGTTACAGAATTATTTTGTATTATAGACGAGTTTTGCAAACATTTTGAAGCTGAAAATGCAGGAAGACAGTTTCTGGGGGATGATGATGTCAAGCGCAGAAGGCGCAAAGTGTCTCTGTCGGACAGTGAAATAATTACTATCCTGCTTTATTTTCACTTCGGCTCATTCCGTAATTTCAAACATTATTATATGTTCTTCATAAAGGGTACACTCAAATCATATTTTCCCGATGCTGTATCTTACAACCGCTTTGTTGAACTTGAAAGTCGCGTGTTTTTCCCACTCATGTTCTTCCTCAACCTCCGTGCCTTCGGTAGATGTACAGGCATTACATTTGTGGATTCCACAATGATTCCGGTATGCCACAATCTGAGGCGTTACGCCAACAAGGTGTTCAAGGGAATAGCAGCGGACGGCAAGAGAACCATGGGATGGTGCCATGGTTTCAAGCTGCATCTGGCATGCAATGACAGAGGGGAGATTATAGCATTCGTGCTTACCGGAGCAAATGTCAGCGACAAGAACCCGGAAGTCTTCAAGGTGTTGGCTAAACGCCTGTACGGCAAGCTGTTCGCAGACAAGGGGTATATATCGCAAAAACTGTTTGACTTTCTCTTTGAGGATGGCATACAGTTAGTAACAGGATTGCGTGTAAACATGAAAAACAAATTGATGCCATTCTACGACAGAATGATGTTACGCAAGAGATACATCATAGAAACCATCAACGACATGCTGAAGAACAAGGCTCAGATAGTACATTCACGTCATCGTTCCGTTTCAAATTTCATCATGAACCTGATATCCGCCCTGAGAGCCTACTGTTTCTTTGACAACAAGCCATCAGCACTCTCTGGATATACCATTGAGGACACGAAGCAGTTGAATCTGTTCTGATCATTCCTTTTTAATTTGTTGTGGAAATTTTGACCATTAGTCATCCGACTTCGTGTGGATGGCTATAGATGGTCGTGTAATTAAGTTGAGAATGTTGCCGCAGATGTTAGAGGAGGATTTTTATCCCGAACTGAGGTATTTATTCATTCTTGGGTGAAAATTTACGGGAAAATTGATTTAAGGCAAAAGTGGCGGTCAAAACTTATGGCTGTATTATAATAAAGTGGAAATAACTTTGCTGTATGGCAAAAAATGTCTAATTTTGCATTATTGTTTTAAGATAACATTACGCAACACTAATTTTTTTCATTAATGAAGACTCTTGATTTCATGCCCCAGCTGTTCACATCGCTGAGGAATTACAATTCAAAGACATTCATGTCCGACCTTATGGCAGGTGTCATAGTGGGCATTGTGGCTCTCCCTCTTGCCATAGCTTTCGGTATAGCATCGGGTGTTACGCCGGAGAAAGGTATTATCACCGCCATCGTTGCCGGCTTCATCATCTCGTTCCTCGGTGGCAGTAAGGTGCAGATAGGAGGTCCTACGGGTGCTTTTATCATCATCATCTACGGCATCATACAGCAGTATGGAATCGAAGGACTCACTATTGCCACGCTCATGGCGGGTGCTTTCCTCGTACTGTTTGGTGTGCTACGGCTCGGTACTATCATAAAATACATACCTTACCCCATTGTTGTGGGATTCACGAGCGGTATTGCCGTAACCATTTTCACCACACAAATAAAAGACCTTTTCGGCTTGACCATCGACAATGTTCCTTCCGATTTCATTGAGAAGTGGGGTGCCTATATCACGCATTTCGGTACTATCGACACATGGAGTGCCATTGTTGGCGTGTTGAGCGTGGCGATAATTGCCGTCATGCCGCGTATAAACAAGAAGATTCCTGGTTCGCTCATTGCCATCATCATAATGACTGTGGCTGCGCTTCTGCTCAAAAACTATGCCGGAGTGACCTCCATCGAGACCATTGGCGACCGCTTCTCCGTGAGCAACGCCATCCCCGACGCACACGTTCCGGCAATGACATGGGAGACGATAAAGGGTCTTGTGGCTCCCGCACTCACCATTGCCGTACTCGGAGCCATTGAGTCGCTGCTCTCTGCCACTGTTGCCGATGGTGTAATAGGCGACCATCACAACTCCAACACCGAACTTATTGCGCAGGGTGTTGCCAATCTTGCGTCGCCGCTTTTCGGAGGAATCCCTGCCACGGGAGCCATAGCACGCACCATGACCAACATCAACAATGGCGGAAAAACGCCCATTGCCGGCATCATACACGCCGTCGTACTGCTGCTCATATTCCTCTTCTTTATGCCGCTTGCACAATACATACCTATGGCTTGTCTTGCCGGTGTGCTCGTGGTAGTGTCCTACGGCATGTCGGGATGGCGTTCGTTCCTCACTCTTATGAAGAATCCCAAGAGCGATGTGACGGTGCTTCTCATAACATTCTTCCTCACCATAATCTTCGACCTCACCGTAGCCATAGAGGTGGGACTTATCATTGCGTGTCTGCTCTTTATGAAACGCATGTCTGAAACGACGGATGTGAAGGTGGTGATGGATGAAATCAGCGAGGAATCGGACATCAGCAGCGGCAACCTCGAACACCTCACCATACCGAAGGGTGTGGAGGTTTACGAGATAAACGGCCCATACTTCTTCGGTGCCGGCAACCGCTTCGAGGAGATAATGGCATCGTTCGGCGACCGTCCCAAGGTGCGCATCATACGGATGCGCAAGGTGCCTTTCGTCGATTCCACGGGAATACACAACCTCACCAACCTCTGCACCATGAGCAAGAACGAGGGTATAGAAGTGGTGTTGTCGGGTGTAAGCGAGAAAGTGCACAGCCAACTTAACAAGGCACGCTTCTACGATTTGCTCGGCGAGCAGAACATTTGCAGTCACATCGACATTGCCTTGAAGCGTGCAAGGGAAATTGTTGGGGAATGACACCGTAAGTTGTTGAAAACCAACGATGCACACGGTGCGAAAAAAAGAAGGCTTAATTGCATTGCAAACAAGGCTTGTTTGCGTTGCGATTAAGCCTTCTTTGTATGGTAAAGAAGCCTTGTTTGCAAAACGGGTAAAATGTGGTGTCGAAACGGGGCTGGCAGAAGTTATCGGAAGTTAATCCGCTTGCGGCGGGTGGAAGATAACTGACGATAGCATAACTCATTGAAAAACAATGGTAATGTCCGTTTTCTTCCTTTAACTTCCGGCGAAGCCTAACTTCCTATAACTTCAGTTTTGACACGCCTCGAGGCTCCGTTAGTCCTCCATCAGTTTGCGATAGCGGCCTTTCTTTATGTCCTCGTTGCCGAGACGGCGTGCTTTGTTTATCTCGTAGTCGGAGTAGCTGCCCTCGAAGAAGAACACTTCGCCGTTGCCTTCAAAGGCGAGGATGTGCGTACAGATGCGGTCGAGGAACCAGCGGTCGTGGCTGATTACCACGGCACAGCCTGCGAATCCTTCGAGACCTTCCTCAAGTGCGCGCAGTGTATTCACGTCGATGTCGTTGGTAGGCTCGTCGAGAAGCAGCACGTTGCCTTCCTGCTTGAGCGCGAGAGCCAGTTGCAGACGGTTGCGTTCACCGCCGGAGAGAGTACCGCAGAGCTTGCTCTGGTCGGTGCCGGCGAAGTTGAAGCGTGAGATGTAGGCGCGTGCGTTCACGTCGCGTCCGCCCATACGGATTGTCTCATTGCCCTGCGATATGGTGTCGTACACCGACTTCTGCGGGTCGATGTCCTTGTGCTGCTGGTCCACATAAGCCAGTTTCACCGTCTCGCCCACTTCGAATGTGCCTCCGTCGGCTTGTTCCAGACCCATAATCATGCGGAAGAGCGTGGTCTTTCCTGCACCGTTGGGACCTATGACACCCACGATGCCGTTGGGCGGCAGCATGAAGTTAAGGTCGTTGAAGAGCACCTTGTCGCCGAAAGCCTTCTTCACATGCTGTGCCTCGATGACCTTGTTGCCCAGTCGCGGACCGTTCGGGATGAATATTTCGAGTTTCTCCTCGCGTTCCTTCTGCTCCTGTCCGAGCATCTGTTCGTAGGCATTCAGACGAGCTTTACCCTTTGCCTGACGTGCCTTCGGTGCCATGTGCGCCCATTCCAGTTCGCGTTCCAGGGCCTTGCGGCGTTTTGATGCCTGCTTTTCTTCCTGCATCATGCGTGTCGTTTTCTGCTCAAGCCATGACGAATAGTTGCCGTGCCATGGAATACCTTCGCCACGGTCGAGTTCGAGAATCCACTCGCTCACATCGTCGAGGAAGTAGCGGTCGTGTGTCACGGCAATCACCGTGCCTTCATATTGTTGCAGATGCTGTTCCAACCAGTCGATGCTTTCGGCGTCGAGGTGGTTGGTAGGCTCGTCGAGAAGCAGCACGTCGGGCTTTTGAAGCAGCAGACGGCAGAGTGCCACGCGGCGGCGTTCGCCTCCGGAGAGGTGTGTCACGGGCAGGTCGCCGGCAGGGCAGCGCAGTGCAGCCATGGCACGGTCGAGCTTAGAATCCATGTTCCATGCGTCGGTAGCATCGATGATGTCCTGCACTTCGGCTTGCCGTTGCATGAGTTTGTCCATCTTGTCGGGGTCGCCGTAGTACTCCTCCAGACCGAACTTCTGGTTTATTTCCTCATATTCCTGCAGTGCGTCGTAAGCTTTCTGCACTCCTTCCATCACGTTTTCCTTCACCGTCTTCTCCTCATTGAGCGGCGGATCCTGCGGGAGGTAGCCCACGCTGTAGCCCGGACTCCACACCACTTCGCCCTGACTGGGCTGCTCCAGGCCGGCAATGATTTTCATCAATGTCGATTTTCCAGCGCCGTTGAGTCCGATGATACCTATCTTCGCACCGTAGAAGAACGAGAGGTAGATGTCCTTGAGTATCTGTTTGCGGTTTTGGGGAATGATTTTCGACACTCCCACCATAGAGAAGATGATCTTCTTGTCGTCTGTTGTTGCCATATATTTTGGTTGAAAAGTTTTTTAGAAGTTTGTATAGTGCGGTTCAAGGCGGTTGCTGCCGCCTATCTTTTGCAAAGATAGTGCAAACCGAATGCAATGAAGCTTGCTTCGAATTGCTGAGGTGCCGCCTATCTTCTGCAAAGATACAACAAAATTCCGAGATTTAGAATGTACTCATGGCATATCAGTAAAAAGTTTCGTTGGTAATATGTTTATTCAAGTTTATTGTAAAAATCAGCGGGTCGATTTGTGTGTCATGGATTTTTTTTATACTTTTGTATTGCTTACAAGGCATTTGCCGTAGCGTGGCATTGTGGCATGGACGCAGTGCCGGCCATTGCGGTGTCGTGTAGGGCAGAGTTGAGAACAGAGAAAATCCTTATTACATACATGAAAAAAATATTGTTGTTAGGTTCCGGCGAACTGGGCAAGGAATTTGTCATCGCCGCCAAGCGTGCAGGGCAGTATGTCGTTGCATGCGACAGATATGAGTGTGCTCCCGCAATGCAGGTTGCCGACGAGTGCGAAGTTTTCAACATGCTCGACGGCGACGCTCTTGCCGCTGTCGTGGAGAAGCACCGTCCCGACATCATCGTTCCGGAGATTGAAGCCATACGCACGGAGCGTCTTTTCGACTTCGAGAAGCAGGGCATTCAGGTGGTGCCGAGTGCCCGTGCCGTGAACTACACGATGAACCGCAAGGCCATCCGCGACCTCGCCGCCAAGGAACTGGGGCTTCGCACGGCGAAATACTTCTATGCCAAGACCCTTGAGGAGCTTCGTGAGCACTCCAAGGAAATAGGTTTCCCGTGTGTGATAAAGCCTCTCATGTCATCGTCGGGGCACGGTCAGAGCGTGGTGCGCGATGCTTCGGAGCTGGAGAAAGCCTTCAACGACGCCATGGAAGGCAGTCGCGGCGATGTGAAGGAGATAATAATCGAGGAGTTCATACACTTCGATTCCGAGTTTACACTGCTCACTGTGACACAGAAGAACGGTCCGACGCTGTTCTGTCCGCCCATAGGTCATGTGCAGAAAGGCGGTGACTACCGTGAAAGTTGGCAGCCGTTTGCCATTCCTGAGGACGAACTGCGCAAGGCGGAAGACATGGCTGAGAAGGTGACAGCCGCTCTTACGGGTGCAGGCATCTGGGGAGTGGAGTTCTTCCTCACCAAAGACGGCGAGGTAATCTTCTCCGAACTGTCGCCGCGTCCGCATGATACGGGTATGGTGACACTTGGACACACCACCAACCTCTCGGAGTTTGAGCTGCACTTCCGTGCCGTTATGGGTCTGCCCATTGCCGGAATACATCTCGAACACGCCGGAGCGAGTGCCGTGGTACTTGCCAAAGAGGAAGCCGACCACGACCCTGAATACAACCTTCTCGATGCCTTGCGTGAGGACTATACCCGTGTGCGCATTTTCGGCAAGCATGTACAGCATGTGAACCGCCGCATGGGTGTCGTGCTGTGCTACGGCGACAAGGATGCCGACACCACCGCCCTGCGCGACAAGGCCAAGCGTCTGGCAGCCACAGTGCTGTAACGCTGTGCGGCAAGTGAGAACGATTTTTACATTGAAACATATATAATTTGGCAACGACCCAACCGCAGACACAACGAAAAGGAAGAATAGGCACACTCGAAACGGCACGCTTCCTTTTCATTGTTTTTATATACCTCTCGCACTGTATCACCGAGACCGACCGTTCACCATTCGATTTCGGTGGCGAATCGGGTGTGGCGTTTTTCTTCGTCCTCAGTGGTTTCGTGCTGTCGCTCGGCTATGGCAGAAAGGTGGAGGAGGGTACTTTCGGCGTGCGCCGCTTCTTCGTCACCCATCTGGCACGCCTTTATCCGCTGCATTTGCTGACTATGGCGGCTACTATAGTCCTCGACTCCCGGTTGGGAGTGAGCTATTCATGCATGCAGATTCTTTCACATGTCTTTATCTTACAGACCTGGACGGCATCGGTACATTACATCAGTATCGCCAACGGCGTGGCGTGGTTCCTCTGCGACACGCTCTTCTTCTATGCCGTCTTTGCTGTGGTTTACCGCTGGCTCATGCGCCAGAGTGTGCGCCGGCTGGGCGTGATGGGCATGGCGTTGGTGGCGGTTTATGTGCCGTTGGCGTTGCAGGTGCCCGACGAAAAGGTGAACTGGACGCTATATGGCTATCCGCTTCTGCGCGTCATCGACTTCTCCCTTGGCATACTTCTCTGCCGCTTCTACCTCTCACAACGTTCGCAACGCATAGCCATGCGTATGGAGTCGCTCTCCGTTTGGCGTGCCACCGGCGTTGAGATGCTTGGTGTCGCGGCGGTAGTCGTGGCATGGATGCTCTACGGCGACATGCCTAAAAGTCTGCGCTGCGCCGCTCTTTTCTGGCCGGTCATGCCATTTGTCATTTATGTCCTTGCCGTCGCCGACGGTGGGCGAGGTCTCCTTTCGCGCCTCATGCGCCAGCCTTTGCTGATGCGTCTTGGCGGCGTAAGTTTTGAAATCTATCTTATTCATCTCATAATGATGCGCGTTGCCTATCACGCCCTGCACACAGTCTGCGGCGAAACGGGCGAGGTGCAGGTGTTTATTGTGGCATTCCTTGCAAGCATTGTCGTGGCCTTCGCGCTGCAACGGTGGCTTGTCACGCCGGTTTACAACCGTGTGAAGAGTGCCTGTAAATGATAAAAACAAAGAAACTCTGTCTATGAACGAAAAGAAAAGAAGCATTGTCAGTCTGCCTAAGATATTCGACCCGCGCGGCAACCTCACCGTCGCCGAGGGCATGACAAACGTGCCTTACGATGTGAAGCGTGTCTATTGGGTGTATGATGTCCCTGCCGGCGAGAGCCGTGGAGGTCATGCCCACAAGGAATGCCGTGAGTTGATAATCGCCGTGAGCGGCTCGTTCAGCGTCACGATAGACAACGGACGCGAGAAGGAGACATTCCATCTGAACCATCCCTGGCAGGGACTTCTCGTGGAGACGGGGGTCTGGCGCACGCTGGACGACTTCTCTTCGGGTGCCGTCTGCCTGGTGCTTGCCTCGCACCCCTTTGATGAAAGCGACTACATAAGGGACTACTCAGAATACCTCGACTACATGAATGCCAACCCAAACAGTGCCGGCCTATGATAAATCTCGTGGACATAAAGAAGATAACCGCCTTGCACGGCGATGAGATAAAGGCAGCCCTGACTGCCGTCGCAGACAGCGGTTGGTTTCTGAAGGGGCCGTTCACGGAGCGTTTCGAGCAGGCTTATGCCCGATATACCGGCACCTCTCGCTGTGTGGCATGCGGCAACGGACTCGATGCGCTCACTCTTATCCTGCGTGCCTATATGGAGATGGGACAGATGCAGGAGGGCGACGAGGTGATAATCCCTGCCAATGCCTACATCGCCTGCATGATAGCCGTGTCGCGTGCAGGACTGAAACCCGTGCTTGTGGAGCCGCGTCTTGACACGCTCCAGATAGACGATGCCCTCATAGAGAGTGCCGTCACGCCACGCACGAAGGCTGTTATGATTGTCCACATGTACGGACGCTGCGCCTATACCGACCGCATCGGCTATATATGCCGCCGCCATTCGCTGAAGCTTGTCGAGGACAATGCCCAGGCACACGGCTGCCGTTACGCCGGTAAACTGACGGGTTCGCTCGGCGATGCAGCCGCCCACAGCTTCTATCCCACCAAGAACCTCGGCGCACTCGGTGATGCCGGAGCCGTGACCACGGACGATACGGAACTCGCCGACATGGTGCGCGCACTCGGCAACTATGGTTCCGAACGCAAATACATATTCTCACACATCGGGATGAACAGCCGCATGGACGAGACACAGGCTGCCGTGCTGCTCGCAAAACTGCCATATCTCGATGCGGAGAACGCACGCCGCCGCGACAACGCCGCCTATTACATTGACAACATACACAACGACTGTGTGCTGACTCCCACCCGTGAGTATTGGGAGCAGAGCGTGTTCCACATATTCCCCGTGCTGTCGCCATACCGTGACGCACTGCAACAGTATCTGAAGGAGCACGGTGTGCAGACCGACATACACTATCCGCTTCCTCCACACCACCAACGCTGCTATGCAGAATGGGCTTCGCTGTCGCTGCCCGTCACCGAACGCATACACCGCGAAGAGCTGAGTCTGCCCGTAAGTCAGGTGGTAAGCGACGACGAACGCGCATTCATTGCACGCCTTATAAACGAATTCCGACCCGAATGACAATCAAAGAAGTTACGCCCGACCAGTATGCTGCGCTGCCGCTGAAGCATCCGCATGTGTTCAACACCGCCGCCTTCTCACGCCTTAACGCTGCGAAGGCGGAGCGTCTGCACTTCCTCGTGTTCGAGGAGGAGGGCAAGCCGCGCTACGGCATCACGCTCGGCGAGCGCGAGGGGTGGCTTCTGTCGCCCTTTTCGGCACCTTTCGGCGGTTTCTCCTATTGCAAGACACCACATATTGAGAGCCTTGACGCCGCCGCACAGATGCTTGCCGACTATGCCCACAACCTCGGGTTCCGTATGCGTATAAGTCTGCCCCCGCTGTTCTATGTCCCGCAGTTCCTTGCCGAGACAGCCGCCGTGCTGTCGCGCCGAAGCTCTGCCACACACATAGAACTGAACTATCATTTCCCCGTATCACGCTTTGCCGACTACGACCGGTGCCTTGCACGCAACGCACGCAAGAACCTCCGCCATGCCGAGGAGCAGGAGTGGGAGTTTGTGGCAGTGTGGCGCGACGATGCGGAAGGGCTTCGGAAGGCGTTCGAGGTGATACGCCGCAACCGCGAGGAACACGGCTACAGGCTGAGCATGACGCTCGCCGAGGTGGAACGGACGGTGAAGCTGATACCAGCCGACTTTTTCCTGCTGCGTCACGGCGGCGAGGATGTGGCGGCGGCGCAGGTGTTTCATGTGGCTGATGGCATAGCGCAGGTGGTGTATTGGGGCGACCTTCATGCCTATTCGTCGCTGCGCACGATGAACATGCTCGTGTATCGGGTGTTCGAACACTACTCACGCGCCGGACTGGATGTGCTCGACATCGGCACGTCGATGCTCGACGGCGCACCCAACTACGGGCTGTGCGACTTCAAGACATCTGTGGGTTGCGAGGCATCGCCCAAGTTTGTGTTTGAGTTCTGATATGCCTTTGTCATGATCGTGCCGTCAGGTTTCCGCCAAAGGCGTAATGCTTTGCAATGGCCTTTGTATCTTGTTGATTTTCAATGGTGTTATGATGCGTTTACAAACAAGGCTTGTTTGCGTTCAAAACAAGTCTTGTTTGGAGTGTAAAGAAGCCTTGTTTGCAAACAAGAGAAGTCTTGTTTGAAAAGTCGGGAATATGCATTCTGGAATAAGGCAAGGAGGTGTCAAAACGGGAGTTAGCCTAAGTTATCGGAAGTTAATACGCCTTGGCGGATTGAAGGTAACGGACATTACCATTGGTTTTCAATGGGTTCTACTATTGTCCGTTATCTTCCTTTAACTTCGGCTGAGCCTAACTTCCGATAAATTCCGTTTTGACCACCCCGTTTTCGTGCCTTGGTGCAGGATTTAGTCGCGGCGGAAAATGTCGCGCGTATATACCTTCTGCTGCACATCGTCGAGCGAAACATCGTAGCGGTTGGCTATGATGGCGTGGCTCAGGCGTTTGAATTCGGCAAGGTCGTTGATTACTCTGCTGCCGAAGAATGTGGTGCCGTCGGCGAGGGTGGGTTCGTATATTATCACTTCCGCGCCTTTCGCCTTTATGCGTTTCATTATGCCCTGTATGGCAGACTGGCGGAAATTGTCGGAATTGCTCTTCATTGTGAGGCGATAGACACCTATGACGCAGGTGTGCTCCTTGCTTGCGTCGAAGCTGTTGTCGTTGGCATAGTCGTAGTAGCCGGCCTTGCGCAGCACGGCATCGGCTATGTAGTCCTTGCGTGTGCGGTTGCTTTCCACTATCGCTTCTATGAGGTTTTCCGGCACATCGGCATAGTTTGCCAGCAGCTGCTTGGTGTCCTTGGGCAGACAGTAGCCGCCGTAGCCGAACGAAGGGTTGTTGTAATGCGTGCCTATGCGTGGGTCAAGGCCCACGCCTTCTATTATGGCTCGTGTGTCGAGTCCCTTTATTTCGGCGTAGGTGTCGAGCTCGTTGAAGTAGCTTACACGCAGGGCGAGATATGTATTGGCAAAGAGTTTCACCGCTTCGGCATCCTTCATGCCCATGAGCAGGCAGGGGATTCCCTTTGTGTCGGCTGCCGGTTGCCGTGTGCCGGTAGCCTGGTTTGCCGTGTGCGGCGGTGTTGCGGCGGTGCTGTCGGCACTGCCTATCGCCCCTTCCACAAGCAGACAGGCGAAAGTCTGGGCTGCCTCGTGCATACGTTCCACATCGGTGACGGCGAGGATGGCATTGTTCTCCTCCTCAAACTCCGGGCGGTCGATGATGTGTGGGCATCCCACTATGATGCGGCTTGGGTATAGATTGTCGTAAAGGGCCTTGCTCTCGCGCAGGAATTCGGGCGAGAAGAGCAGGTTGAACTGCTTCGTTCCCTTTCTGGCGTATTTGAGATAAAGGCTGCGTGTGTAGCCCACGGGGATGGTACTCTTTATCACCATCACGGCATCGGGGTTCACTTCGAGCACGAGGTCTATCACTTCCTCCACATGGGTGGTGTCGAAATAGTTCTTCACGGGGTCGTAGTTCGTCGGCGCGGCTATCACCACGAAGTCGGCATCACGGTATGCCGCCCTGCCGTCGAGCGTGGCGACGAGGTTGAGAGGTTTCTCCTTGAGATACTTCTCGATGTATTCGTCCTGGATGGGGGATATTCTGTTGTTCAGCTTCTCCACCTTCTCGGCTATCACATCCACAGCCGTCACATGATGATGCTGGGCGAGAAGTGTGGCGATACTGAGTCCCACATAACCCGTTCCGGCAACTGCTATTCTTATGTCTTTGAAGTCGTTCATTCTCTTTTCTTTTGGATATGGGGTTGTAACATGTTGCAAAAATAGCGTTTTTGCGCTATTGTGGCAAATTTAGGCAGCCCAAATCTTCATCCTGCATGTTTTTCTCTGCGTTTCACACATTGAGTTCATCAATGAGTCTTCTGCCCGTTTTCTTGAGCCGATTGAAGAAGATGAGGAACAGGATGAGTGCCACCACCGCCACACCATCGTCGATATCGTACGAGAAAAGTATTCCGTCGTAGATGCCGTGTGCCACTACCGGGGCGGCGAGAATCAGTGCCTTTGTTGCAGGATTGCGCCTTGTGCCGAAGTGATAGTGCGAGTAGTAGTAGCCCATTATCACCGCGTCGAAGAAGTGTCCCGGCACGGCGAACAGCGCACGGACTATTCCTACCGACAGCCACGAGTCGTAGTTGCTGAAGAGGTAGAGCACGTTCTCCACGGCGGCGAAGCCCATTCCCACGCAGACGGCATAGACAATGCCGTCGAAACGTTCGTCGAAATAGGGGTTGTTTCTCAGCAGAAGCCACAGCATAAGCAGCTTGGCCCCCTCCTCGGGCAGTGCTGCTGAGAAGAAAGCCTGCTTGAAGGCTACTGAGAGGGCGGTGTCGTTAAGCACGATGAGGTCGCCCAATGCCTCGGTGAAGGGCAGCAGAACGAAGGTGACGGCCGTGGAAATCATGCCGTAGAGGAATGCCTTGGCCAGCATACGCGGCGGTTCGGGGTTGGCGGCATCGCGCCTGAGTATCTGCCACAGCAGCACCGCTACGGGTGCCAGGGCGGCTATAATGAGTAGGTGCATTATTGTTATTGGTTTTTGGTGTTATTGTTCGGTGAGTAGTGTTCTTGCTTTTTCCACATCGCTTTCACGCTCTTTGGGTATGACACCATGTTTGGCGAGTGCGTCAAGGTCGTCGAGAAGTGCGTCCTTGAATGTGGGTTTTATTATTTTGTAGAGTTCTTCGGCTTCTTCGTAACGGCCTTGCAGCAGCATGGCGGCGGCGAGGTTGGTCTGGGCAGTGTACTTTGTTGAGTCGTTTTCGAGTGCTTCCAATGACAGTTTCTCACCCTCGTCGAACTTGCCAAGCAGGTTGGCAAAGAACGATTGGTTCACCAATATTCCGGCAAATTCGCTCTTGTCAAACACTCCTACGGCCACCAGTCTCCTCATTTCCGGTATCAGTAGAGTGTTGGTTTCGTAGCCTTTCGGCGTGTTGTTTTGGGTGGCGTACAGATTGGAAAGTAAGAGTCGGGTGATGACAACATCAATGTTTCCGCCGTCATTACTGTCGTTTGCTGTCTGTTCAAATTCAGAAATCGCCAATTTCAGCATAGCTTCGCATTCGTCGGGATGCTTCTGTGCCAGGTAAATCTCTGCAAGTGTCTGGTGTATGCTGGCTGCGAGGGCGATGGCATTCCCGTATTTGGGGTTGCTGAGTGTTTTCAGAATGGCGGCAGCCCTGCTCAGTAGCGGTTCGCTTCTGTCGTAATTCTTGCAGTTGTAATAGTCTGTTCCCAATGAATATGCGCTGTATGCCAAACTCTCATTGTATCTGTCGGGGTTGGCTTTTGCCAGTCGTTCGTATATTTCGGTTTCTCTTTCTTTCAGCTTTATGCTTTCGTCAGTGTTGCCTTGCTTTTCGAGTGCTTTTTCGAGTAACGACAATCTTAGGGCAAGGCTGTTTTCAAATCTGTTGGAATCTTCTTTCGGAAGGATTGCAAATAGGTTTATTGACTTTCTGAGTGCGGCTTCGCCTTCTTCATAACGCTGTTCGTTGTTGTACAGATGTCCTAAGTACATCAGCTCGTCGGACAGGCGTCGGTTGTATGAATTGGGGGCTTCCTTGGCCAACTGTTCGTATATACCGATGACACGGATGCATGCGGCTTCTGCTTCTTTGTTGCGTTGTGTCTTCTGGCATATTTGGGCTAACAGGCTTAATTCTGTTGCCAATAAGGGGCGATATATGTCAGGATTCTCTTGCGCCAGGCGTTCGTTTGTTTCGATTGCCTGCTTGCAATATTCTTCGCTTTGGGCGTATTTGCCATGATTGTAATACAGGTTTGCGAGGGTGAATGATGTTTCAGCGAACAAAGGTTCGTAAGCCTTTCGGTCGCACCACATCATTTTCTGCCGTATTTCAAGTGCCTGTCTGAGCATTGGCTCCGCTTTGCTGAAGTTGCGCTGACCGTAGAACAATCCCAAAGCGGTGAGCACACTTGCCAAATGCGGCTCATAGGCATTGGGATTTTCCGTTGCCAATCTTTCGTAAATGTGCCATGCTTGGCAAAGCGCGTCTTCACCTTCTTCGTCGTTTGCTGTCAGAAGGTGGTTCGTTCCGAGGCCGGACAAGGACATGGCCAGGGCAGGTTCATATTTCTGTGGGTTCTTTTCGGCCGCCTGTTTCCTTAGTTTCACTGATTGTCTGTACATCGACTCGCTCTCATCGAAGCGTACTTCTTTTTCGTATATGCCCCCTAAACTGTAATAGATGCCTGCCAACTCGTTTGCATATTCCTGCTTGCCTCCGGACAGAAGCCTCTTGACGATGTCCAGACTCTCTTTGTAATACATTTCGCTCTCCTCGTATTTACGCAAGTGAGCCGACAGATTTCCGCATCCTACCAATGCTGCGGCCAGGTTGTACTCGTAGGTCTCGGCATCTTTTTTTGCCAGTTTTCTGCATTTGTCAAGTGCTTTCTTAAACAGGCTTTCGCTTTCTTCAAAACGGTTTGTTTTGTTGTAGATTGAAGCAAGCTGTGTGATTATGTTTGCCAGGAGGGCATCGTTCGTGTCAGAAACATCCTTGGAGTGCTGTTCAAGGATGCTGATGGCTTGTTTGTAAGTGCTTTCGCTCATGTCAAGCCGATTGGCTTTAGAGTATAAATATGCCAGATCGGCCAGCAGAGCCGCGTAAGGTTTCACATAGGCATTCGGCTCCTTTGCGGCGAGATCCTTCATCATTTCCATTTCTTTTGCGTAATACCTCTCGGCTTCGGCAAATTGATTCTGGCTGTTACAGAACGTGGCATATTCTGCAATGGCATACATTGTCCCCGTCTTGTCGGCCAGTGCCTTGAGCAGTTCGGCGGCTTTCTTCCATTCGCCGGCCAGCGTGTACATATCAACTCGTGCTTCTATGTTGCGCGTGTTGCGTGTCACATCATCGTCGGCGCGCGCCTCGTTGCGCTCTTCTTGCAGGCGTCGTTGGTGCGCCATGTCGCGTGCTGCTATGGCATTGTCGAGGCGACTTAGGTAGTCAACCCTCTCGATTGTGCGTATGGCTGCCTCCGTCTCGCCTTGATTGAAGAGGTCGATGGCATGCTGTGCTATGGTGTCAAGCTCGCTTTCGTCTATGCGAGCGAATCGGTCGGCGTATTCGTCTATGTGCTGATGTGCGTTGTCAAGTTCTTTCTGAAGCGAGTCGAGCTTGGCGTAGTAGGCGTCCTTCATTATCTTGTTGGCCTGATTCAGGCGTTTCAGTTCGGCCTTCTGCCGCTCGAATTTGCGCTCTGCCTGCCTTTTTCCGTAGGCTATGAGCTGTTGTTTCTGCTTTATGAAGTGCTCTTTGTTGCACAGAATGACGCGCAGCGGAACCTTGCGCACGTCCCATTCGTCCACAGCCTGCTGGTTGAACACCATCATTCCCTCCTTGCTTATCACCGCCTTGCCCAGCGGCATGCCCAGCGACACATTGTGCAGTGTGAGCTGGAACTCGCCGCTTTTCTCGTCGCTCACGGTGCCTTGTGCCGCTGTTGCCGTCTTCACATAGACCCCTCCGATGACGGTGTGTGGCTTCTTGCCGTTGTATCGGTATGTCACTCCGCGCTGCATCGTTGTCTGTGCGTGGAGTGTGAGGACTTCCATGAGGAAGAGAATGATGGCAGTCAGTCTGGTGGATGGGTTGTTGCGCATAGTGTGGAAAGTTGTTGTCCGGGGTATAATGTGGTGGGATGGGGAGTCGTGTCCATTGACTTCCATCTGTCAAATACGTATTGACTTCCTCTTGACTTCCGGTAATTTCTATTTTTGCCTCTATGTTTTTACATTTTGTTTCCGCATCCGCAGCAGAATTTTGCATCGGCGGGATTCTTCGTTCCGCATGAGGTGCAGAAGCGGAAGTCGCCCGTCGGGGCTGCCTGTACAGTCTGTGGAGAGGCATACACCACCTCCTCGGCTATCTCGACCACCTTGTCGTCGAGTTTCGACTGTTGTACAAGGCCGCACAACTGTGTGAATATTACGGGCCAGAAGAAGAGCATTGAGATGACGGTGGGGATGGCCTGTTGTCCCCAGATGCCTACGCCTGCTTCCAGACTGATGTTGCCTCCGATGGGGAGCAGCGTCACTTTGAGGGCTGTTCTCATGCCGAGCACTGCCTTGAAGAGTCCGCCCTTGGTGATGGAGATGTCGCAACCGCCGCTGCTGAGCGATGTGGAACTCACTTCGTAGCCGTCGTTCTTGAAGTATTCTTCTATTTTTCTTGCTATTTCGGGGATTAGCGATGGGGCGCCGTGCAGGATGCGCTTTGTATTGAAGTTGTCCATGATTGCTTATTTTACTGATTGTATTGAGTGATAGTTGTATATGGCGTAGAGCACCGCAGTCTCTGCAAGGAGCTGTTTTATCTCCTTGAGTTGTTCGGGACTGTACCTCTTTTCCATGTCGTGCAGGATGCCAATCACGCGGTCAGACTGTGCTTTCAGTTCCTCATCGGTCACTATTCCGTCTGCCATTATCGTCTTGAATGAGTCGATGTCCATCACCGCCTCATCGAGGTTGAGAACTCCGTTCTTGTCGAAGAATACATTTTTGTTGTCCATTGTTAATCGTTTGTTGTTCAGTTGGTTATGCTTATTGTTGGAAATCTCGTTGTGCCGCTGTTACAAACAAGGCTTCTTTTGGTTGTAAACAAGGCTTGCTTGGAGTGTAAAGAAGCCTTCTTTTGAGTGCAAACAAGGCTTCTTTTGAAAACGGGTATGACACGGCTGTTTTCCCACGCCTTTATGCGGCGTTTGCATCTTACAGTTTGCAGCCGCAGTACCGGCAGAACTTCCATTCCTTCTCCACCGGTTTTCCGCAGTTGGGGCAGCGGTCTGCCGAAGCGTTGGCGTTGAGGTTATGCATCAGGCTGCGGTACTGTTCGCTCTCGCCCCACTTCAGAATCTCGCGCACACGCACGGCGTTGAACGGGTGGTCGAGTCCGAGTGTGACATACACCTGAAGTGTCTTGTCCCACAGGTTGCCCGTGCGTATCTCGTCGTAGAGGTCGGCCTGGTGTGCCCATTCCTCCATGTTCACGCTGGAGGTGATGGCTTTGGGTCCACCGGCGAGTCGTGCCATGACGCGCGCCACCACTTCGGGCGATGTGATGATGCTTCCGCAGCGGTCGCACGACAGCTCGCTCTTCCTCGACCAGTAGAGCATTGCCAGCTGTATGGGAACGCTCAACGAACCCACTACGCCCAGTGCCGACGCGCCGTTGAGCAGCAGTCGTGCCACACTGTTGTAGAGGACATGGCGGCACAGAATGTGGCCGCACTCATGGGCAATCACTGCATCGAGTTCTTCGTCGTCGAGAAGTTCCACGAGTCCGGAGGTGACGGTGATGAAAACCTTGCTGTCGCCGAATGTCCACGCATTGGGCATTGGGGTCATTTGCAGGTAGAACTCAGGTTCGTCGATACCTAACTTCTTGCAGATGGGCGGCAGGTGGTTGTATATTTCGGGCAGCTGTGTGGGCGAGAGGCGTATGTTTGAAGCCATGTTCGTGCCATACTGCATCTGCTCGTAGCCCAGTGACAGAACTTTTTTCACAAGAGCCGGAAAGCCGGGGATGTTCTCAAGCTGCCGCAGTGCGGCGGCGTCTTCGGGGTGCATGAATTCCGATGGTCGTATCATATTGTTTGTGTCGTTGTTGTTTTGAGTCTTGGTCTTTGTAGTAATATTGCTTTGCAACTGCTGACAAAAGTACTAAATTCTTCTGAAAATAGTGTGCACAATGTAAGAATATTTTGAGTTTTTGGTGTCAGTGACATGGCTTTGGGCAGACCGTCAGTCTGTTGTAATCATTGGTTTATATGTCTTGCGACAATCTCTCCGAGTCGTTTCAGGTTGGCTTCAGTGTTTGCAGCCGTCACTCCGCAGGGCTTTGTGAGGGTGAGGGAAGTGAGGTCGGGACGGGTGATGATACCGCCCGCCTCTTCGACGATGAGCGATGCGGCGGCATAATCCCACGGACTGAGAAGGTATTCAAAGTAGAGTTCGCAGCGACCGGCGGCAAGATAGCAGAGTTCCGGGGCTGCCGCTCCGAACCGGCGGAAGTCGTTGCATTCGCCGAAAGCGTCGAGGATGATGGCGGCGCACTCACGGGCGTGCTCCTTATGATATACGGGCATGGCGGTGCAGAGCAGTGCATCGGCGAAAGGGCGGTGGCTTACGCTTATCCTTCTGCCGTTGAGGAAGGCTCCGTTACCGCGACTTGCGTGGAACATCTCGTCGGTTGCTGGGATGAACACCGCACTCATTTCCATGCGTCCGGAGTGCATCAGTCCCACACAGATGGCGCAATGCTCTATGCCGCGGCTGTAGTTGCATGTGCCGTCGATGGGGTCTATTATCCATGTGTAGTCGTGTGCGGTGTCGTTCATGTCCTCTTCCTCGCACAGAAAACCGCTGCCCGGCAACGCTTCGGCAAGCCGCCGGCACAGAAACTCCTGCACGGCGATGTCCGACGATGTCACTATGTTGGCGTAGCCGCCTTTCTGTGCCACTGAGAAATGCGAGGTTTCCATCTTCGTGGCAGCCTCTCTTACTATGTCTGTGAGTTCTTTTTCTGTCATGTTCGTGTTCCTTTTGTAAGCGGGGATTAGGGTCTTTCGGTAAATGAAGAAGCCTTGTCTGCGGGCAGACAAGGCTTCTGTGAGTGGTTCTTTCGGCATGTATGGCTTCCGTGCTTGCGTAGCCTGTGTGCCGATGTCTAATCTGTCGGGATGTCAAGTCAGAACTGCAGTTCCACAACCTTGTCCACATCGGTGGGCACAGCGTCGAAGAAGAGCATCACGCCACCCTGGCATTTCTGCATCTTCACGGCTTTGCGCGATGCGAAGTCGAGGGCTTTCTTGAATTTCTTGTCGCCGGTCGGGAGGAAAAGGGCCTTGTCCTGCAGGTTGAGAACGTGTACGAAGAGGCGGTTGTCCTTCTGTGTTGTCACTCCCCAGTCGTGTGGAGCGACCATTCCACCACGCGTGCCGTAGATGGTTTCGCCGTAGGTCTTCATCCATTCGCCCACTTCCTTGAGGCGTTCGAGAGCCACTTCCGGCAGACAACCGTCGGGTTGCGGGCCGATGTTCATGAGCAGGTTGGCGTTGCGTCCGGCAGCGTTTACGAGGTAGTGAATGAGTGTCTTGGGCGATTTGTAGTTCTGGTCGGTAATCTTGTAACCCCACATTCCGTTCATAGTCTCGCATGTTTCGAGCGGGAGCTGGCTTATCTCCTGTCCGGAGAGGCCTGCAGTGTTCTGTCCCGGAAGGTCGCGCTCAAACGCCTGGAAGTCCTCTCCGTCGTAAGGCTTGCTGTGATGGTTGTTGCAGATGAGGCAGGCTGGCTGCAGACTGTGTATGAGTGCATACTGTTCGGGCAGCTGCCAGTCGAAATCGGGGTTCTCGTCCTGGTCCCATACGCCGTCAAACCAGATGGCATCTACTTTTCCGTAGTTGGTGAGGAGTTCGGTGAGCTGGTTGTTCATGAACGTATAGTAGCTCTTCCAGTCGCCCTTCGGGTTGGGACGACCCGTTCCTCGGCCTGTTCTTCCCCATACAGCGTCCTCGCGCCACCAGTCGATGTGCGAGTAATAGAAGTGGAGTCCGATGCCCTGCTTGTGGCATTCGTCGGCCAGTTCCTTCACGACGTCGCGCTTGAAGGGTGTTGCATCGACGATGTTGTAGTCTGAATATTTGGTGTGGAACATCGAGAATCCCTCATGATGGCGTGTTGTGAAGCAGATATACTTGGCTCCAGATGCCTTGATGGCAGCCACCCAGTCGTGGGCATTGAACTTGGAAGGGTAGAAGCCTCCGGCAAGTTTCTCGTACTCTTTGTAGTTGAGATCCTTGTTGGTCATTGTCCATTCGCCCGTCGCGAGCATGCTGTACAGTCCCCAGTGCAGGAATATTCCGAACTTGGCATCCTGAAATTCCTTGCGTGCTTCAAGGTTCTCCTTTGTGGGCTGATACTTGCCCACGGGTTCGCCGGCACTTGCCGGTGCTGCGTTGGCACTCATTGCTACTGAAAGTGCGAGCAGCGCCGTACCTAAAATTTTCTTCATAAACAGTTTTAAGTTATTGTTGGTTATACATTTTTTATTCTTCCTTTTCCGCCTTTTTGGTGCGCGGCAGCACCAGATTGAGCACTACGCCGATGACAGCGGAGAGTCCGATGCCCGAAATGGCGAACGGACCCGACGACAGAACGGCTCCGCCCAGACCCATGGTGAGCATCACCGACATTATTATCACGTTGCGTGTCTCGTTCATATCCACCTTGTGCTGCATCATGTTCTGCACGCCTACGCTTGCAATGGTACCGAAGAGCAGCAGCATTATGCCGCCGAGCACGGCCTGGGGAATGGATTGCAACAGTGCGCTCAACTTGCCTATCACCGAGAAGCAGATGGCTGTTGCCGCGGCGATGCGTATTACTGCGGGACTGGTGACCTTGGTAATCGACATGGCACCGGTCACTTCCGAGTATGTAGTTTCGGGTGGTCCGCCGAGGAATGCAGACACAAGGCATGCGAGTCCGTCGCCGAACATGGTGCGATGTATGCCCGGATCGGCCACAAAGTCCTTCTTAGCCACTGCGCTCACCACATAAACGTCGCCGATATGTTCAAGCACCGGGGCGATGGCAACGGGAATCATGTAGAGGAAGGGAGCCAGTTGGAAGTGTGTTATGGTGTCGAAATGCACCGGCATGGCAAACCATGAGGCGGCAGCCACGCCTGAAAAATCGACGAGACCCATGCAGATGGCGATGATATAGCCCACGATTACGCCCGAAATGATGGGCACGAGCTTCATCATTCCCTTGCAGAACGTGAGCACGCCGATGGCTGTAAGGAGTGATGCGAAGGCGAGAATCCAGTTTGTCTTCGCCATGTTTACGGCGCTGCCGGAAAGCGACAGACCTATAAGTATAATCACCGGACCGATGACAACGGGCGGGAATATGCGGTCGAGAAGCTTCTTTCCCTGCCATTTCACGAGTGCACTGATGACGAAATACACCAGCGATACGGCTGTGAGTCCTGCCAGTGTGCCCGGCAAACCCCACTCTTTGGTGGCTGCGATGATGGGCGCGATGAAGGCAAACGAACTTCCAAGGAAGATAGGCACCTTGCCTTTTGTCACGAAATGGAATAGGAATGTGCCCACACCGGCGGTGAAAAGTGCCGTTGCGGGGTCGATGCCGATGAGCAGCGGCACGAGCACTGTGGCGCCGAATGCCACGAAAAGAAACTGTACTCCGACGACAGTCTTCTTTGTAATCGATAATTGTTCAGTGTCCATAGGTTTATAGAAATGTTGTAAAAGATGACGGTTGTGATGTAAACCAGCTGATACGGCTTGCCGCACCTGCGCTCATGCAACGACGGCGCAAGCCTTGTGCAAAGGTAATGATTTTATTTTTACGACAAACAAAAAGTGCATAGTTTTCGCAACCATGCACTTCTTCCGTTTGAAATATTTCTGTTTGTCTTCCCGCCGTCGGCTGTTTGTGTCTGCTGTCGGGGCGTCTTTGGTGTGTGGAAAGGCGGTGGACGGCGGTGTGCCGGCATGTCTTCGTGAACGCCGGTAGTGTCATTCGTGCGACGGTGAAGAGATGTCAATGCTCTCAAGGTCATCAGGTACGAACACGTTGCCGCTGAATTCGGCTTCTGCTTCAGCCTTGTATGTCAGTCTGCGTGTGCCGAGCGAGCGGTCCTCGGTGTGGTAGAGCACGAGGTTGCGCACGTTGAGCGAGGCGGCGAGGCGTGCTGCGTCGCGTGCGGTGCTGTGGTGCTTTTCGTAGGGTTTGTACTTCTCGCGGTCGGCATACAGGCAGAATGCTTCCGAAAGCAACCATTGCGCGTTCTCGGCGTATGGCTTTGTCGCTTCGTTGTAAGGTTCGTCGCCGAGGCAGACGAGTGTCGTCCCGTCGCTCCACCGTGCACGGAATCCGAACTGCTTCTCCTTTGTCGAGTGTATGTCGAACGCCGTAACCGTCATGTCGCCCACGCTGAAACTGTCGCCGTCCTCCACTTCATGCAGCATCACCACGCTGCCGATGAGTGCCGAAAACTTTGCTGGCAGTGTCTGCCGGCATATCCATTCGAGCACGCCGAGCACCTTGTCGTGCCCATACACATGCAGCACGCCGTCGTAAATGCCATTTCTTGACATCTGCATCACCATGCGCACTACCCACACTGCACCCAGCACATGGTCGGTGTGGGCGTGTGTCAAGTACATATAATGTATGTCGTCCAGCGGCGTACCGCTCTCTTCGAGACGGTTGAGAATGGTGTTTCCGCCTCCGGCATCCACGAGAAGCGTCGTTCCGTCAGACTTGATTGTGAAGCAGGTGTTGTAGCATCGTGTGGCGGTGGCATAGCCAGTGCCGAGCATTGTGAGTGTGCGCTTTGTCATGAGTCAATCTTTTCCTTCCCTTTTTGTCTTTGTCTTGTTCTACTTTCGCAAGTTCAATATCTTGCTCTTTTACTTTTCCTCAATTCCTTCCACATCCGTAAACTGTGGCAGCGGGTTGCGGTCGCTCTGCTTGGCACCGAGCTTTTCAAGTTTGTTGCACGTTTGTATGATGCTCTGTCCCGATGGCAGCAGTTTGCGTTTACCCTCTTCGTAGGCTGTGTTTGCGTTTTCAAGGGCCTTGCCCAGAGCCTGGTATCTCTTCATGAACTGTCCCACACGGTCGAGCATCTCGTTGGCAAGGGCATACACGCGCTCGTGGTTCTGTGTCTGTACTATCTGTGTCCATGTTAATTTCACTATGCGCAGGGCGGCAAACAGAGTCTGCTCGTCGGCAATGAACACGTTCTGTTCCATGGCCTTGCGCCACAGGTCGGGCTGGGCGTTGAGTGCCGTCCACATCGCACCTGAGTGTGGTATGAACATGATGACATAGTTCATGCGCACCTTCGGCGGCTGTATGTATGACGAATAGTCCTTCTTTGAGAGTTCCTTTACATGCTTCATCACACTCTCTATGTGCTGTTCAAGGAAACGCTTGCGGTCGACTTCGTTCTCGGCGTTCACATAGTCTATGAACGCAGTGAGCGACACTTTCGAGTCGATTATCACTTCGCGCTTTGGGTCGAGGTGCAGAATCACATCGGGACGAAGCGTCGCCCCGTCTTCCGAGGTCACCGTATTGCCCGCCGCATCGCGTATCACTGCCTGTGTGTCGTAGTGTACTCCGCGTTCCAGGCCTTGCGCCGTGAGCAGTTCGTCGAGCACCGTCTCGCCCCAGTCGCCCTGCACCTTGCTGCCGTGCCGCAATGCCCGTGCGAGTTCGTCGGCACTCTGTTTCGTCGCCATGCTCTGCTTCATCACGCTCTCTATGTTCTCCTTTAGCATTGCGGCGAGCCTTGTCTGTTCCACGGTGCTCTTTCCCATTGCCTCGCTCATGCTTTTTATTGTTTCGCGCAGAGGGTTCACTATCTGTCCGAGATTGGTGTTGCTCTGGTCGGCGAACTCCTTCTGCCGTTGCTTAAGCATCTCGTCGGTGGCGTTTTTCAGTTGTGCCGTCATCTTGTTCAGCGTCTCGTCGAAGCGTTCCTGCTGTGCTTTCATCGCCTCTTCGTGCCGCCTTTCCTGCGCCTTCATCGCTTCGTCGCACGCCTTCTCCTTCTCGTCGAGGGCCTTCTGACCCGCTTCCTGCGCCTCGGTCTTGGCTGTTTGCAGGCGTTTCTCCGCCTCGTCCTTGGTTTGCTGGAGCCGTGCTTCGGCTTCGTCCTTTGCCAGTTTGAGCTGGCGCATGGCTTCGCTGCGCTCGTCGGCAATCTGCCGTTCGAGCATGTGTGCCTGCGTCTCAAACGTGTTACGCTCGTTCTCCACTGCCGACATGGCTTTCTGCCCCTTGCTTTTTGCAAGGAGGAAGCCTATTGCCAGACCCGCAATCGTTGCGGCAACTGCTGCTATTATGGTGTACATGACAATTGTTTGGTTTTTTCTTGTTGTTCTTTTTCTTTGGATTGAAAATCTGAATCGCTTAATGCAATCACAAATTTACGAAGTTTTTTCCATTCAACCGAACAATTGTGATACAATTTTTTTGTGCCGGGGGAGGGCAGGATTTTGTCGGACTTTCACAAGTTCCGCGTGTCATGGCGTTGTGTGTGAGGCCTTTCTCAGCGCATTATCACTTTCTTTCCGTCCCTTATGCATATCTCACCCTTTCTTGGTTTGCTTATGCGCTGCCCCATTGTGTTGTACGTCGGACTTTCCTTTTTCCTGTCGGCATCAAGTGTTGATATATTTGTGGGGATGGCTTCTTTGCTGAAATCGTCCCAGTTGAACGTGAGTTTGCCGTTGTCGTAACACGCGATTACGTTGGAATAATTGTATCCGCTTATCGGGCGTCGCTCTCCATAAAACCAAAAGTCCTGTCTCGAACCTATTCCTTCCACCCAATATGAATAGTATTCTCCGCCGTATGCTCTGTCGAATCTCAACCGGCGATACTTCACGCCTCTCACTTCAATGGAGTCTTCACACGTCACGGCTTGGGATTTGTTGTTGATTCTGTCGCCCAGATGAATGTTGAAATCCAATATCTTTTTAAAACCCCAATCCGTGTGATACACTTTCCGGTCGTGCTCGTATGCGGAATAGTAGCATTCCTTAATCATTGATCCGGCATCTTCCGGGTTCAGACATACACAATGTATCCGTTTGCAGGTCTTGCCTTCTACGATTGTATCGCCGCACACGGTGTAGGTGTATCTTATGTCTTTCGTATAAATTCCGTCTCCAGGCCTTATCACTTCCCATGTTCTGCCATCGATAAGCAACGGTTTGTATTCCTGCGCATCGGCGTTGATGCAGAGGAACGAAACGATAAATAATAATAATGTTCTCATAGGCTTGGTTTTTTATTTGATGTCTGTGGAAAATAGATTGATTTTCTTATATTAAGAATTATGTGTACTAAGATAGCTTTTTTTTTAATATGAAGCAAATTCTTCTTGAAGTTTTTTCGTTTTTTTTTGAAATCTGCCTGAAATTCTGTTACCTCAAGTTTCTGTCACGCACTTCTTTCTGTGCTTATAGCACGCTGTTTGCCTTTGTTTTGCCCCGACTCCTTACAGATTGAAACCAAAGTGCGGTACATGATTCACAATTTTCTGTTTTTAGGCGAGTAATGGGCTGTATTTTCACACACTTTCACATATCTGGGGCTTCAAAAAAGTGCTGTCTGCACTGCCGTTCCAGACATTCCGCAGAGGCGAAAAAGTGGCGTTTTCGCATGATGAAGCCTTGGTCGCGATGTAAGGAAGCCTTGCTCCGTTTGCAAGGAAGCCTTGTTTGCAGTAGTAGGAAGCCTTCTTTTCCTGTTCGCTGACGCATGAAACTGGCGCAAAACCATTGCTTTTGCGTGAAAACAAGCCTTGTTTGCCACTCCGGCAGAACCTTTTCCGCACACCGGGAATTGCACACTTACGGTGTTGGGCGTGGCAATGCGTTACACCCCAAAGCTTTTGCTCCTGCACGCCTCATTTTCGTATAAATCCGCACACGGCATGCTTCGCACGAAAAACTGGCAAAATTGTGCGTTAAAATATGTAATGATTATACAATAAACATATAATTTCAGTTTGTCATTACATTTCGCCTTTCATATTGTCGGCATTAGAAAAATATTTATTAATTTAGCACCTTGAAATTTATAACTCAAGTTTTGCAAATCGTGCAACGTGCTGTCGGTGAGTGGTAAAGCGGGCGAAACATGGCGGAGCGACGCTCTTCCCGGGCGTTTGCAGCGGGCCGGAGCGTGTAGCGCCGGTGTTTCAAGTCGTCCGACGACCCCTCTGCCGAGGCATTCTGCCGGTGTGTGAAGCTTAAAAGCCTTTATTGAAATGAAACAGACTAAGATCCTGGGTGCTGTAACTAACCAGATGTACAAAAAGAGTTTCAAGGACTTGTTATTCATAGCACTGGGTATCCTTTCCTACTCCGTGGGCTACACGGCGTTCATTCTTCCCGAAAAGGTGGTTATGGGCGGCGTGTCGGGTATCTCAGCCCTCCTTTATTACGCCACCAACATCCCTGCCGGTATCAGCATTCTTGTGCTTAACGTCTCGATGCTTATCATAGCCTTCAAGGCTCTTACCAAGCAGTTTGTTGTGCGCACCGTCATCGGTGTGGGCATAATGTCGGTGTTCGTGGGACTGTTGCAGCCCTTCTTCCAGCAGTCGCTGCTCATTACTCCCGGACAGGACAAGTTCATGCACGTCATCATAGGTGCGCTCATGGCTGGTGCCGGATTGGGTATCGTCTTCTCGCACAACGGTTCGACAGGAGGCACCGACATCGTCATAGCCATGCTCAACAAGTATTTCCGTGTGAGCTTCGGGCGTGCCATGCAGTTCATCGACTGTACCATCATCTCCTCGTCCTACCTGCTCTTCCATAGTACCGAGACCATTGTCTATGGCGTTGTGTTCACCCTCGTGGCAAGCTACGCCTGCGACTATGTGGTGAACGGTACGCGCCAGACGGTGCAGTTCCTCATCATCTCGAAGAAGTATAAGGAAATAGCCGACACCATCAACGCTCGTGTACGACGCGGCGTGACGCAGGTGGAAGGCAAGGGATGGTATTCCAAGGAGAATGTGGAACTCCTTCTCGTGCTCACACGCAAGTATGAGTCGCAGGATGTGTTCAACCTCATCAAGGAAATCGACCCCGACGCTCTCGTCTCGCAGTCGTTCTGTCACGGCGTCTTCGGCGAGGGATTCGACAAGATAAAGTAATGTAGGTCTCCCGACTGATAGGGTTTCACTCCCTGCGGTCGTGAGAAGTTAAAGGAGTTATAGAAGTTATCGCTCCCTTCGGTCGCTGGAAGTTATAGCCAATAGTCTTTTTGCTGAACCTCAGTAGTAAGACTATTGGCTTTAACTTCTCTAACTTCTATAACTCCTTTAACTTCTAAATAAAAACTTCTCCCGCTCCCGTTTTTTCTCCTTTTATTCCCATTTTGAACGTAAACGCAATGAAGCTACGGCAAACCGACCGCAAGATTCTCGGCATAGCAATGCCCGCCATCGTCTCCAACATCACCGTGCCGCTTCTCGGACTCGTCGATGTGGCGATAGCGGGACACTTGGGCAGTGCCGCCTACATAGGTGCCATAGCCGTAGGGACAATGGTGTTCAATGTGATTTACTGGGTGTTCGGATTCCTTCGCATGGGTACCAGCGGACTCACGGCGCAGGCGTTGGGCAGTCGCAGTCTTGTGGGTGCAGCCACGACACTTGCACGCTCGCTCATGGTGGCACTTGTTGTGGCGGCGGCGATACTTGTTCTTCAAGTGCCTTTGGGTAGTATTGCCATAAAAGCAACGGGGGCGACTGGCGATATTGCCGTGTCGGCGCACGCTTATTTCCGTATCTGCGTGTGGGGAGCACCCGCCATGCTGGGGCTTTACGCACTCACGGGATGGTTCATCGGCATGCAGAACACGCGCATACCCATGCTCGTCTCCATCGTGCAGAACGTGGTGAACATCGCGGCAAGCCTCGTCTTCGTCTATGCAGCCCATTGGTGTGTGGAGGGAATAGCGGCGGGCACGCTCGTGGCACAGTATGCCGGACTGCTCATGGCAGCAGGACTTTGGGCGAAATACTATGGTGTGCGCATGATTAAACGTGTGGAGTGGGGCGGCGTGTGTCGTAGAGATGCACTGATGAAGTTCTTTGCTGTCAATCGCGACATATTCCTTCGCACACTCTTTCTTGTGGCGGTGAATTTCTATTTCCTTTCTGCCGGAGCTGCGCAGGGAGCCGTTGTTCTGGCGGTGAACACTCTGCTCATGCAACTTTTCACCCTCTTCTCATATATCATGGATGGCTTCGCCTATGCCGGCGAAGCCTTGTGCGGCCGTCTTTATGGAGCTGGCAACGTTGTGGAATTCAGGCGTATGGTGCGGCGACTATTCATCTGGGGTGGCGCACTCACCGCTGCCTACACGCTGGCTTACGCCCTTGGCGGCAGCGGCTTCCTCACATTGCTCACCGACGACGACACTGTCATCGGCGAGGCGTCGCATTATTTCGCATGGGCGGTGCTCATCCCCGTGGCGGGAGTGGCGGCATTCGTGTGGGATGGGGTCTTTATCGGCATAACGGCGACACGCGGAATGCTCGCTGCAACGGCAGTGGCGGCAGCCGTTTTCTTCGCTGTCAATGCCTCGCTCGCGCATCTGCTGCACAACCACGCCCTCTGGTTGGCGTTCCTCATGTTTCTCTTCACGAGAGGAGCCGTGCAGACATTCGTTTACGGCAGGCGTGGCTTTTGGAATGGTTTTCGCACCAGAGGAACTTGAAAAATCTGCTAAAAAATCCGGTTTTTACTTTGATTTCGTTTGAAAATGCAGTATCTTTGTACATTATTATATTATAAAACGAACTTTTGAAAGTTCTGAATTCAAGAATGTACGGAAATCAATGAAGTTAAAGTCAGGCTTCTTTCTTGCTTCTTAATGCAAGGACAGGGCGATAATTCCGATTTCTGGCGACCGCAGGAGCAACGGCTTCTTTGGTTTTCTATGGCATTCGGGTAGGCGGAACTCGAATATAAACTAAAGAACGAAAGATATGAAAAAGACGGCATTTGCAACGATTCTCATCGCCTTTCTGTTGCCCGTAATGGCTTTGGCAGACAGTTATACTTCGCTTTGGAAGCAATACGATGCAGCCGTAAGCAAGGATCATCCGCGCACACAGATAAAAGTGCTCGGCGAAATAATCACGAAAGCAACCCACGAAAAGGCTTACGGGCAGCTGCTCAAGGCGCAGGTGGCGTCGGCACAGGCCATAACAGCCATTTCGCCCGACTCGCTCGACCCTGCCGTGAAGCGCATTGAGGCAGCTGAGGCTGAGGCAGAACAAAGTGGCAATAAGGTGCTTGCAGCCGTCTATGCGTCGGCGCTCGGCACGGTCTATCAGCAGAACCCGTCGCTCGCACCCGACGCCGAGGAGAAGAGCAGGGCTTTCTTCAGGAAGTCGCTCGCCAATCCCGACGTGCTGTCGAACACTTACACGACCGCATACGAGCCTTTTGTCATCGACGGAGTGGACAGCCGCTTCTTCTACGACGATATGCTTCATGTCATAGCGATAGCCGCCGGCGACTTCAATACGCTGCACGACTACTACGCTTCGCACAACTTGCGCGAGGGAGCGTGTCTCACTGCGCTGATGAAGATAAAGCAGAAGCGCGACTACGGAGTGACGAAAGTAAAGAAATCGAAGTATATGCAGTCGCTCGACTCGCTGATAACCGAGTATGCCGACCTCCCCGTGGCTGGCGAACTCGCCATAGAACGCTATTCGTTCATGAGCGATGCCGAGGATATTACAGCCGAAGACAAGATGAACTATCTCAACTATGCCCTCCTGAAATGGGGTGCATGGCCGAGAATGAACATCCTGCGCAACGCACAGCGCAAACTCACGCTGCCCATGTTCCATGTCTCTATTGGCAAAACAATGCTCACCGAGGGACAGAAGCGCAACGTGGTGGTGATGTCGGCATGCAACATCGGCGAACTCAAGATGACGGTATCGCGCATTAATGCCGATGGCACTACACAGCTCGACCCGTCGAATCAGAAGGATTACGAGAAGTTGCGCCGGAGCATCGACCCTGCTTTCACACCGCAGACCGACATTCGACGCTACTTCGGAAAGGCCGATTATGAAGTGTCGCGCGACACGCTTGTCATACAGCCGCTGTCTGCCGGAATGTATCTTGTGGAGTTTACGACGAACAATGTGAAGATCGCACCCGAACGGGCATTGCTTAACGTGAGCCGACTCTACCCATTGACAGAGTCGTTGCCGGGCAACAAGATACGCGTGGCAGTGCTCGATGCCACCACGGGCGAGCCGGTGCCGGAGGCTGTTGTCGAGGTGATAACAGGGTACACCAACGACAAACCGGACATCAAAAAATACACTTGCAACGCCGATGGTGAGGTCTGCATAACCTATTCCGGACGCGCACCGGAGTCGTTCCGTGTATGTACCGCCACCGACAAGGCGTTCCCGTTCACACGCATGAATACTCGTTTCTACTATTCCTCGGCACGACCCGTCACAAAGACGACGAGTCTGCACACCGACAGGAGCATTTATCGCCCCGGACAGACGGTGCATGTGGCAGCGATAGCCTACGACTACGATAGCAAGACACTTGAAGCTGAAGCCGTGAGCGGCAGGCAGATAACACTCATTCTGCGCGACGCCAACCGCAAGGAAGTGGCACGACACAGTGTCGTGACCGATGAATTCGGTATGGCAACGACCGACTTCGTGCTTCCGCAGAATGTTCTCAGCGGACTGTTCACCGTGTCGGCAGACTATGGAAATGTCATGTATTCGGCATTCTCCGTGGAGGAATACAAGCGACCCACATTCACAGTGGAGTTCGACAAACTGAACACCAAATACCAGAACGGCGATACCGTGACGGTGAAGGGTGTGGCAAAGTCGTACGCAGGAGTCGCCGTGCAGGGCGCAAAGGTGGTGGTGAAGGCTACACGCCGCCCGTCTATGCTGTGGCGTTATGCTACAGGCGAGGCGAGAAGCGAGACCGTCCTCAACGACACCATAACGACTTCGACGGACGGAACATTCAGCATGAGAGTGCCGATGGTGCTCCCCGAAACCGAGGAGGAGCATCCGCAACGTTACTACAGAATCGATATAGAGGCGGCAGTGACCGACGGCGCGGGCGAGACAAGGCTCGGCAGCGCGTCGATACCATTGAGCGACCGTCCCACTTTGCTCTCATGCGACTTGCCGAAGAAGTCGTTGCGCGACAGCTTGAAGACGATACGCTTCGACTATCGCAACAACGCCGGAGAAGAAATTGATGGCGATGTGACCTATTTCATCGACAATCTGCGCAGAACATGCAAGGCAAACACCGAGGTGAAGATTGATGCTTCGCAGCTCGCTTCGGCACAACACACGCTCACCGCCTATTGCGGCAACGACACGATAAGCCGTAACTTCGTCGTGTTCTCATTGCTGGACCGCAAGGTTGCAATCGACACTCACGACTGGTTCTACGTCTCTGCGACACAATTCCCACGCGATAGCAGTCCTGTTTATGTGCAGGTAGGCTCGTCGGACAGCGTGCAGCATGTGGTTTACACACTGATGTCGGGCGACAGAATAATCTCTGAAGGCAACATAAATTTGCACAATTCGCTCAAAACAAAGGCGATAAGCTATCGCGAGGACTTCGGCGACGGTGTGGTTCTCTCTGTGGCTTGGGTGAAGGAGGGAGTGGCTTACCGCCACACCGCACGCATAACACGACCCATGCCCGACACTCGTCTCAACATGAAATGGACCACTTTCCGCGACCGTCTCACACCGGGTCAGAAGGAAACATGGACTCTCAACATAACAAACCCCGACGGAACGCCGGCCAAGGCACAGCTCCTTGCCACGCTTTACGACAAGTCGCTCGACGCATTGAGGCTTCACAGCATGACAATGGCGCTGCCTTCCTATTCGTTCGTGCCTTATCTCGCATGGGACGAAAGCTACATTCCGTTGCAGACACGATTCGGCGAGATGCCGGTGAAGTTCCTCGAGGAGCGCGAACTCGACCTTAGCCGCTTCAATGAAATAAGGATATGGAGAGGAAACTATATGCCTCCCTACGGCGAGGTACTCTGTGCCAAGGAGGAAATGAAGGGTAGAAGCAACGCAATAAAACTGAAGTCGGATAAAGCCTTCGCCAAGATGGAGTCGGCGGATGCCCTGTCCGCTGTCGAAACAATGGCAGACCTCAGTGGAAACGATGCCGGTGCAGAAACCGACGACCACTCCTCTGCCGCCACTGCACAGCTGCGTGAGAACCTGAACGAGACCGCCTTCTTCTTCCCCGGACTCACAACCGACGACAAAGGCAATGTCTCTATGAAGTTTACACTGCCTGAAAGCGTCACAACATGGCAGTTCTACGGATTGGCGCACGATAGAAATATGAACAACGGAACGCTCAGTGCCGAGGCGGTAGCACAGAAAACGGTGATGGTGCAGCCTAATATGCCACGCTTTGTGCGCTCCAACGACAAGGGAACATTGCAGGTTCGCATAGCAAACACATCGGAAAAGAACGTAAACGGTACGGCACGCATGGTGCTGATAAATCCTGAAACCGACAAGGAGGTATATAAAAAAGATGTGAAATTCAGCGTTAAGGCGAACGAAACTACCGTTGCCGACTTCCCGTTCGACATGAAATCGGTGTCAAACGACGGCTTGCTCATCTGCCGTATCACTGCTTCCGGCCACGCATTCAGCGATGGCGAGCAGCATTATCTGCCCGTTCTGTCGGACAAGGAACTCGTCACCAACACCGTGGCATTCACACAAAACGGTGCGGGTACGACTGTTATCGACCTCGAACCGCTCTTCCCCGTAAAGTCGAATACCAACCGTCTCACCGTGGAATACACCAATAATCCCGCATGGCTCATGGTACAGGCGTTGCCATCTGTTGCTTCCACCGACCGGGAGGACGCTATAAGCCTTGCCACTTCGTTCTATGCCAACAGCATCGGACGCAGCATCATGGCGTCATCGGAATCCATTAGGAAAGTGGTGGAGTTGTGGAAGAATGAGAAGAACGATGAGACTTCACTGCAGAGCAGTATGGAAAAGAACCGCGAACTGAAGCAGATGGTGCTCGAAGAGACTCCCTGGCTTCTTCAGGCAGAGCGTGAAAGCGAGCAGAAACGAATGCTTGCGTCGTTCTTCGACGAGTCGCTCATCGACTATCGCTGTGCTGATGCCGTGTCGAAACTGCAACGCCTGCAATCCAACGACGGCTCCTTCGTATGGTGGAAGGGCATGAATTCCAGCCCATACATCACCGTTTCGGTGCTGACAACGCTTGTTCGGCTCAACGCAATGATTGGCAATCAGCAGCAGACAAGACTTATCACCGACCGCGCCTTCGCTTATCTGGCCAAGGAAGTGGCTCGTGAAGTGACCAATCTGAAGAAACTTGAGGCCAAAGGAAGCAAGAACCTGCGTCCGAGCGACATGGCTTTGAACTACCTTTACGCCTGTGCCATTGCCCACCGCAAGCTCTCTGCATCGGAAAAGAGCAACAATTCCTACCTCATCAACCTTGCAGCGCAGCAGAACGGAGCCTACAGTATCTACGAAAAGGCTATGTCGGCAGTGATAATGGCACAGTATCAGCACACTGAAGAAGCCAACGATTTGCTGCAAAGTCTCAAGGAATACACCGTATATAGCGAGGAAACGGGACGCTATTTCGACACCAACAAGGCCCAATATAGTTGGTACGACTACCGCATCCCGTCGCAAGTGGCGGCCATCGAAGCCCTGCAACTGCTCAATCCGGACGACAAACAGACAATAAGCGATATGCAACGCTGGCTGTTGCAGTCGAAACGCACACAGAGTTGGGACACGCCCGTGAACTCGGTGAATGCCATTTACGCATTCTTGAAGAACAATTCGCAGACCATTGCCGGCACCGACGCTCCGCTGACAACGCTTAAACTCAACGGAAGCAAGCTCCAAACACCTAAGGCAACAGCCGGACTCGGCTATGTGAAGACCGCCAAAACGGGCAGCGATATGAAGTCGTTTACCGTCGAAAAAGCCACCGATGGCGTGTCATGGGGTGCTGTCTATGCCCAGTTCATGCAGCCTCTTGCCGACATTGAAGCCTCGCAAAGCGGTCTGACAGTGACGCGTCAGTTCATAATCGACGGCAAACCTCTCGCCGGCGACGACCTTACCATAAGCAAGGGCGACCGTGTTACGGTGAGAATCACCATCCGTGCCGAGCGCGACTACGACTTCGTTCAGGTGACAGACAAGCGTGAAGCGTGCCTCGAACCCGCCCAGCAATTGAGCGGATACATCCACGGTTATTACTGCACACCGAAGGATAATGCCACATATTATTACTTCGACCGCTTCGCAAAGGGTACTCATACAATTGAGACCACATATTATGCCGACCGCAGTGGCACCTACCACAGCGGCGTCTGCACGGTGCAATGCGCTTACAGTCCCGAATATTCGGCACGCGCAGCAGCCTCGGTCATAACCGTAAAATGATGGTTCTGTGCCGGAATGCTGCCGGCACAGCCTACCGACAACGACAACAAAAGAAACAAGAAACAACAATATGAAGAACATTCTCATTGCCGCTTCGATGCTCGCCTTCGCCGTTTCCGGTGCCGATGCACAGCGGATTGAACCTATAAACAAGGTGGTGGATTGCGGACAGGTGACCTACCAGACTCCCGTCACCGCCGAATTTGAAATAAAGAACAAGGACAACCACAGCATACGCATAAGCAATGTGCGCACAAGTTGCGGCTGCACCTCGGTGGATTATCCCAAGGGTGAAATCGTCGGCGACGCCGCATTCATGGTGCGTGTCACCTACGATGCGCAGACAATGGGCCGTTTCGAGAAGTTCATCGACATTTACACCGACAACGGACAGTCGCCCCTCATGCTCACGATGCGCGGTACTGTGGTGAGAGAGGTGGTGGACTTCGGCGGTCCCTACGACTTCATGCTCGGCGACATCAAGGCCGACCGCAATGATTTGGAGTTTGATGATGTGAGCCGTGGTGAACGCCCGCAGCAGAAAATACACATCTTCAACAACACAAGCAATACCGTTGAACCCGTCGTTATGCACCTGCCGGCATACCTCGAAGCCGTGGTTTCGCCTTCAAAACTCAAACCGGCGCACGGCGGAGTGGTGACTGTGACCCTCGATTCCCGTAAACTCAAGGACATGGGACTCACACAGACATCGGTGTATCTCGGCTCTTTCCCCGGCGACCGCGTGCACCGCAGCAAGGAAATAAGCGTGTCGGCGGTGCTGCTTCCCCAGTTCGACAACCTCACGCAAGCGCAGCTTGCCGTCGCTCCAAAGCTTTATATATCGACCGACGAACTCAACCTCGGTGCCTTCAACGGCAAGAAAAAACTGAAAGGCGACATCATTATTCGCAACGACGGACACTCGGAACTCAAGATAAACAATCTCCAGATGTTCACAAACGGCATACAGTTGTCGCTCGGCAAGACCAGACTCGCTCCCGGCGAGAGTACGAAACTCAAGATTACGGCTGAGCAACGCCAGTTGAAGACCGTCCGCCGCAGACCCCGTGTGCTCATGATAACAAACGACCCGTCGCAGCCCAAGGTGGTAATCCGCATCAATGTGCAGACCGACGCTGCCACGAAGAAATAACAATCACGAGCCGAAGATGATACAGATAGAGATTGACAGCGGCAGCGGCTTCTGCTTTGGAGTGACCACTGCCATCAAGAAAGCGGAGGAGGAACTTGCTAAAGGCAACACTCTCTACTGCTTGGGCGACATCGTACACAACGGTATGGAGGTTGAACGGCTGCACGAATGCGGACTCGTCACCATCAACCACGACGAGCTTGAACGGCTGCACGACGTGAAAGTGCTGCTGCGTGCCCACGGCGAGCCGCCCGAAACCTACGCCATTGCACGCCGCAACAACATCGAGATAATCGATGCCACATGCCCCGTGGTGCTGCAACTGCAACGCCGTATAAAGCGACAGTATGACGAACGCCCCGATGCCCAGATTGTGATATTCGGCAAGACGGGACACGCCGAAGTGCTCGGACTGGTGGGACAGACTCGCAGCAAGGCTATTGTGATAGAGAAGTTTGAGGATGTGAAGTGCCTCGATCTCTCGTGCGACATCTATCTTTATTCGCAGACGACAAAGAGTCTCGACGAGTTCCACCGCATCATCGAGTACCTGCAAAGCCACATCGCTCCCACAGCCATATTCCGAAGCTTCGACACTATATGCCGCCAAGTGGCCAACCGTATGCCCAATATCGCCGCTTTCGCGTCGCGCCACGATCTTATCCTCTTTGTCAGCGGGCGCAAGAGCAGCAATGGCAAGGTGCTGTTCAAGGAGTGCCACCGCGTGAACCCCAACAGTTTCCAGATAGAAAACGCCGACGAAATAGACATGAGCTGGTTCAAAGGCGTTGCCACAGTGGGCATCTGCGGTGCCACAAGCACCCCGAAATGGCTTATGGAGGAGTGTCGGGAGCACATCATCAAAGGCATCGCCGATGAATGACATATCCATAGTCCGCGCCCGACTCCATGACGTCAGCTGCATCATGGGCATCATGGAGGAGGCGAAAGGCATAATGCGTGCCGACGGAAACCCTACGCAATGGCCCGAAGGCTACCCCGCAACGCAGACGATAGAAGCCGACATCGCTTCCGGCAGCGGCTATCTGTGTGTTTCAAACGGTGTCGCTGTGGCATACTTCGCCTTTCTGAAAGGTCCCGACCCTACCTACACCGACATCCAGGGAGGCTCATGGCTTGCGCCGTCACACCCTTATTCCGTGCTTCACCGTGTGGCAAGCCGTGCCGGAACGCACGGCATCTTCAGCGCAGTGCTGCGCTTCTGTTCAGCCATTGACGCCAACATCCGTGTCGACACACACGCCGACAACCGCATCATGCAACACTGTCTGTTGCGCAACGGCTTCACACGGCGTGGCATAATCCATGTTGCCGACGGTACGGAACGCATTGCCTATCAGCGTATTGCCAATGCTCTCGATGCCGTCTGACCGTGCTTCGCTATCGACATGAACCGGCTTCGCGGCACAACGTTGCGGTAATGGTTTTTCAAGTATAAAACGACAGCTTTTCAAACAAGGCTTGTTTGCACTCAAAACAAGACTTCTTTACGACTCAAAGAAGGCTTGTTCGCAGTGTAAACAAGCCTTGTTTGCGTTTGTATGGTTTTGTCGTTGAGTTTTGGGTAACCCAAATCGGTCTAATGACCGATTTTTGTTCAAAATCATGGTTGAAGCATATTTAACAGCTAAAAACTTGGAAAAGTACAGATAAATAACATTCGTTACGGCGGTAATACGAAAAATATAAGTAATTTTGCAGCGATACATAAAACGGAATTTTACAAGATTATAATATAGTATTAACAGGTATAAAGTAATTAAATAAATATGAAGTTAATT
>OLGE01000445.1_pt1 | contig 49783 bp, 42 predicted proteins | sample 1605151 | NCBI WGS metagenome assembly OLGE01 (sample SAMEA3888912, study PRJEB22519) | human gut metagenome | biome: human gut; feature: human-associated habitat; material: faeces | place: Denmark | collected 2010
TGCTTATTATAACTCGCTGTGCTTTGTTTGTCAAGCACTTTTTTGAATTATTTTTTCGCAGCCTTTCAAGTGAAAGCAGCCCTTCCGGCCTTTCGGCTGGCCGCTGTCGTGCGACAGCTTGTTTATAATACTACTCCCATCGCCTTTTGTCAACTACTTTTTCAAACTTTTTTCAAAAAAGTTTATATTTTTTCAAATAAATCGGTTTTTTCGGCTTTATTATGCATTTGGGGCTTTGGAAGCCCCGGCTCTTTTTCTGTTGTATATAATGTAATATATAATATAAAGCTTTTTAAGCCTTGTTTTCCTCCTGCCAGCGGATCGAATGATCGATCGCCGCCTTCACCAACGGCGAGGTGTCCTCTTTGCGCCAGCAAACGCCCACTTCCTTCACGATCTGTTCCACCAGCGGCACCTCCACCACATTGCGCATCAGATGCGAATGAAATTCCTCACGCGGCAAAAAGGAGATCCCCAGCCCGCCGCGCACCATATACAGATCGGTGGTCGGGTTGGCCGAGCGGCACACAATGTTGGGCTCAAAGCCCGCCTTGTGGCAGGCATCCATGCACAGCTGTGCCGCCACCTGCCCATCGCCGTGGAAAATAAAGGACTCGTTGGCCACCTGCTTCAGCTGCACCTTTTCCTTACCGGCCAGCGGGTGGTGTTTGGGCACTGCCAGCGAAAAGGTGTCCTGCCCAAGCTTATGAAATTCCAGCCCCGCCGGGATGCCACCCATCGGGCGGTTGAGCAGCGCCACCTGAATGCGCCGCTCGCGCAGCATATCGATCAGGTCATAGCTGCCTGCCTCGGTAAGGTTGATGGCCACCTCGGGGTACAGATTGCAGAAATCCGAGAGCCGCTCGCCGAAATCGATGCATTCCAGGCTGGTGATCAGCCCCAGATTCAGCGTGCCGCGCCGCAGGCCCGTGTAACGCCCCATGGCCGCTTCCAGCGCATTGGCTTTATCCAGAATTTCTCTGGCCCGCTGCACAAACTCGCTGCCTGCTTCGGTGAGGGTAACGCTGTGCGGATCGCGGTAAAACAGCTTCAGCCCCAATTCCCCTTCCAGCTTGGCGATCTGCTGAGAAAGCGCAGGCTGGCCCACATGGCATTGCTCTGCCGCCTGCGTAAAATTTCCCTTTTCCGCCACAGCTACCACATAGCGTATGTTAAAAAGCTCCATTGTGCCCTCCTTGGCAGGCTTGCTGCCCGTTCTGTATGGTCGATTCTAAATATCGGTAAAATAGCCAACCAATTTCTTATTTTTTTGATAAATACACCCTATGGTTCTTCTTTTAAGACCTCATTTTGTTTTGTTCTTTTTGTATTCTATCGAATTATCGTGTTTCTTGTATTTTGCCTCTGCAACTCTATTTTACCATCATTTTTAGTGATTGTAAATATCACAAGTATGTATTAGACATTTGCTGTTTCCTGCGTTAGACTATGGGTGTAGTCAAGAACAACAGCTTTTGAGCCGCACATTCCGTGCTGCTCTGATCATAGAAAGAGAGGGTACTCCTTATGAAAACCAATCAGATCATCGAAGCCGCTTATGCCGCACGCGCTGAATACACCCACGATATGGCCCGCTCGTTTGCCAAGCGCATTGCCTGCCTGTTTGCCCGCAAGCCCGCTGTGAACGACCTGCAGCGCCGCACGCTTCACCCCGCTGTTTGATACAGCCGCCCTGTTTATTCCCATGATCTCCGGGCTTTTACCAGCCCCTCCTATACAGAAAGAAGGATTCTTATGAAAACCAACATGACTCCTATGCAGATCGTTGACGCCGCCTACACTGCCTGCTACGCATACAACGCAGAGTGCAGCCGCAAGCTGGTCGGCAAGATCGTTTCTCTGTTCACCCACAAAAGCGCCGCCGTTCACTGATTGCGCCGCGCACTGACCAAACCATCTTCGATCCTTACCATATAAAGCCTTGAGGGAGGTTCCGCCAAAGCGGAATTCTCCCTCTTTGCTTTTTTTGCAAAAAACGCTCTGCAGAAAAGTTCCACAGAGCGTTTTTCGTATATTCGCTTTTCTATTGCCTTACAGCTGGCTGGTGCAGTGCGGGCAGCGCGTGGCATCGATGGCAATCTCACTCTTGCAATAGGGGCAGATCTTGGTGGTAGGTGCCTTGGGGGCTTCCTCCGGGGCCTTGCGCAGGCTGGCAGCCTTGTTGGCCGCCTTGATGACCACAAACAAAGTGAACGACACAATCAGGAAGTTGAGCACCGCCGTGATAAAAGCGCCGTAGCCGATGGAAACATCCCCTACCATGAGGACCAGATCGCTGAAATCGCTGTTGAACAAAAGGCCGATGAGCGGAGAAATGATATTATTGACCAGCGCATCCACAATGGCCTTGAAGGCGCCGCCTACAACAACGCCAACGGCCATATCCAGCACATTGCCGCGCATGGTGAACTGCTTGAATTCTTTCAAAAACTGTTTCATAATATTATCCTCATTGTATATTATGTATCTATTTATACAAATATCAGAGATTTTTCCCCCACTCGGCGGCCCAAGTCATCACCGGGCCGCTTTCCGACAGGTCGCTGTTTCCGCCCAGCACCTTTTGCTCGCCGGGCACAAAGCCATAGCGCACCATGCTGTCGAAATACCATTTCTGCGCTGCCTGATACGGCGGGAAGTCGGCGGGCGCGCCCTGCGTGAACACCACATTCACCTTGATGCCCTCCGGCAGGCGGTTTTGCTTATTTTGGTCTTTCAGGCAGTAATGGCGGTTCATAAAGGTGATGCACTGTCCTGCTGCCTGCCCCATATACATGGGCGCGCAGATCACCAGCTGGTCGGCTGTGAAAAGCTCGTGGAAATAATCGTGCAGGCTGTCCTGCTGGCAGCAGTTGCCGCCGGTTTCGCGGCACACAGCGCAGCCCCGGCACCCCTGCAGCGGCTGGGTAAGATCATACTCCAGCACCTCGTGCCCGGCCTGTGCGGCGGAACGCGCCATTGCTTTGAGCACCTTTTGCCCCACACTTTGCGGGCGGGTGCTGCCATAGGCAAAAATCACTTTCATTTTCTCATCCCTATCTATTTTCAGTATTGTCAGACGGCCCTGCCGCCTGTCTATTGTTAAGTATACAACAAAAAGCTTTTCTGCGCACGGATTTTTTGTGCTGCAGAAAAGCCTTTTTCATTCTTCCAGCTGTTTGGCCAAAAACTGCGCCGCCAGCTCGACAGCCCGGGCGGTTTCCCGGTCTGCCCCAGCGCCGCTGCCGGACAGCGCACACACCGCCCCCGGCAGATCGCCGTTGGCAAGCACCGGATACATTGCCAGCAAATGCCTGTCGGCTTCTTCGCACGGATACAGCTTTTCACCGGCGCGCCCGCCCCACAGATAGCCGCTGCGGCGCTGCATTGCTTCTTCCAGCGCCCGGCTGATGCGCTGCCCGGTGTACACCCGCTTGCCCGGTCCCGCTGCCGCCACCACTTTGTCGCGGTCACACACCAGCACGGTCAATTCCAGGCTGCGGGCCAGAACCTCGCAATAGCCTGCCGCATGATCGGCCAATTCCTGCATGGGGGAATACTTCCGAAAGATCACCTCACCCTCACCGGCTGTAAAAATTTCCAGCGGGTCGCCCGGGCGAATGCGCTGTGTGCGGCGAATTTCCTTGGGGATCACCACCCGCCCCAGTTCGTCGATACGACGAACGATCCCGGTTGCTTTCATACGCCATGCATTCCTTTCCGCACACAGGGGCTGTGCCCCTTGTATTTTCCGTAGGGTGCCATGCAGGTAGTATGCCGCAGCCGGCGCAAATTATACAAAAAATCACCGTGCCGCCCCCAAAGCAGCTTCAGGGGAAGCGCGGTGATTCAGCTTTTCAGATCAGCCCTCGGTATCCTGTACCACAAAGGCGGTGGCCGTTACGCTGGCCTGCGTGCATCCTTCCGGAATGCTCAGGCGAAGGCATTCCTGCTCGGAGTAATTTTGTCCGTCCAGATTGATCTCCCAGTGGTCCAGATGCCAGCCCTCGGCTGCATACACCCACACCTCGCTGCAGGCATCACCCGCCTTCACGGTTTGCACGGTTGCGCCCTGCAGGCTTGCATTGCCCTGCACCTGATAAGTCACCTCTACCACGCCGCTGCTTTCGGCCTGTGCATCGTCCGATTCCTCGGATTTGGGCAGAAGATCCACCGGCGTTTCGGTGTGGCTGGGCACATTGGCGGGCTTATGCGGGCGCTGGTCCTTGCCGGGGTCGGCATGGGTGCGCACATATTCCACATAGGCATTCACGCCCTTTTCCGAAAGGTGCAGGCCGTCCTCGATGGTGTAGCCGGTTTTTGCCCAGCCCGTTTGCGGATCCTTCAGTGCCTCGGCGCTGTTGAGGAAATACCAGCCTTCCTCCCGGCACATATCGGCCAGCATTTCGTTCAGCTCGTCCACTTCGCTTTGCCGCAGGCTTTTGCTGGAGCGGTTTTGATCCAGCGCAGGCACAGCCGAAACGATCACTGTAAAATAGGCGTATTCCTTTTGGCATTCCCGGATCGCCTTGCGGTAGTTTTGCACCGCCGTGCTCAGATCCCCCGTCAGATTGTTGCTGCCGAAGCCAAAGATCACACGGCGGGGCTGAATGATGCCAATGGCCTTTGGCATGGTGACCAACTGGCTGTAGCCCGAAAACTGCACACAGGGAAAGCTGGTGATGGAGCCGGTGGCCATGCCCGAGCAGCCAATGTTGCTTGCCAGCGGCACCGCACCGTACAGATAATAGCGCACGGTGTTGGAGTCGCCCACAAACAGCGTTTCTTCTATGTAATCCCCGCCCGCATCCGGGGTTTCTTCCAGCACGGTGCCCGGATAGGCGCTCACATCCAAAAAGCCCGCCTCCGGATTGGGCTTGACCGCCGGGGCAGCCACTTCGGCGGCAGCGCTGGCCGCATTGGCGCTTTTGCTTTGCTGCGGTGTGCCAAACGCAGCACAGCCCGCTGCACCCACGGCCAGTGCCGCTGCCAGCGCAAGGGCCGAGATCTTTTGCATGATTCTCATATAGAAAATAAATCCTCCCATCTTTTGGTCTATCTATGTCTCTGTTAGGCTCTGTTTTTGATCTTCGGTTTCCGATAGGGAAAATCCTCTAAAATTTTATTATACCGCCTTTTCCCTTGTTTTTCCACAAAAATCTTGCGGCCTGTGCTTCACGCCTTACCGGTTTTGTGTTATAATTTGTATATTATTTATTCTGCTTTTATTTCTTCGGCGTGTTTTTCGGAATGCAAAATTTCAAAAATCACGCACTCTTTTATTTACCGATCGGAGGAACCATACCGTTTATGAAAGCCACCTACAAGCAGGTTACCAAAGCTTCCTATATTCGCGCTGTCAGTGCGCTGGCACAGGAGATCTGGGCCGAGTGCTACCGCCGGGTTTTGCCGGGCAAACAGCTGAAGCTGGCGCTGGAGCAATATCAAAGCCCGGATGCCATCAGCGATGCCATGGACGAAGGCGTAAACTATTTTCTGGTGCAGATGGGCAGCCGTGATGTGGGCTACTTTGCCTTTCATGTTACGGCAGGCACCGTGGTGATCGACCATATCTATCTGAAAAAAGAATTCCGCACACGCGGCTTGGGCCGTGAGATCCTTATCTACTGCGAAAAGCTGGCAGGCGGCGAGAATCTGAGCATCGTGAATCTCACCGTGCCGCAAAAATGCCAGGAAACCGTGACTTACTTTAAGCATCGGGGCTACCGCCCGGCCGAGGATGTGCTGCTGCCCGTGCAGGGCGGTGAATCGCTGCTTTGCTGGCGCATGGAAAAGGCCGCCCGTTTTTAAACCGCCTTTTCCATATTGAATTTTATAATGTCAAAAGGGACTGCTGCCTGTGCGGCAGTCCCTTTTTTTCCTATCATTCTTTGCTCATAGAGCAGCAATACCAGCCGCAAACGGAATATTTTACCGGCAACCGCATGAAAGCCAAGAGGGATCTATCCTAAAAAGGCTGCCGCTTCCGGCGAAAGCAGCCATGCTTTTGCCAACCGAGCCATGAATATGCTCCTTCAACAGAACTAAAAAGGTCCTCACAGTGAGTAAATCACTGTGAGGACTTTCTCGTTCTTCGATGGGGAAGATATTTATTTTTGCCGGTTGGATTTATATATCAACTTAAAAATGCCCCCGGTTTCGTTTTTGAAACCGGGGGGCACTCTTATTTCAGGCAAATCGCGGAAAGATTACTTGCGGGGGTTCTTGATAGCAGCCTGAGCAGCGGCCAGGCGTGCGATAGGCACACGGAAGGGCGAGCAGCTCACATAGTCCAGACCAACATTGTGGCAGAACTCTACGCTGCTGGGGTCGCCGCCGTGCTCGCCGCAGATGCCCAGACCCAGCTTGGGGTTGGCAGCGCGGCCATCGGCTGCAGCCATCTTCACCAGCTTGCCCACACCGTTGGTGTCCAGATGCTGGAAGGGATCGCTCTCGTAGATCTTCGTGTCGTAGTAAGCGGTCAGGAACTTGGCAGCATCGTCACGGCTGAAGCCGAAGGTCATCTGGGTCAGGTCGTTGGTGCCGAAGCTGAAGAAGTCAGCTTCCTTGGCGATCTCGCCTGCAGTCAGAGCTGCACGGGGGATCTCGATCATGGTGCCCACTTCGTACTTCATGTCAACGCCGGCCTCTGCGATCAGCTTGTCAGCGGTAGCAACCACCACAGACTTCACATAGCGCAGCTCCTTGGCCTCGCCCACCAGGGGGATCATGATATGAGGAACGATCATCTTGCCGGTTTCAGCAGAAACCTTCAGAGCAGCCTTGATCACAGCGTTGGTCTGCATCTCGGCGATCTCGGGATAGGTGACAGCCAGACGGCAGCCGCGGTGGCCCATCATGGGGTTGAACTCATGCAGGCTTGTAACCACATTGCTCAGTTCTTCGGCGGTCATGCCCATATCCTTGGCCAGGCTCTCGATGTCCTCAGCCTTGGTGGGCAGGAACTCGTGCAGAGGGGGATCCAGATAGCGGATGGTCATGGGACGGTCGCCCATGATGCGGTACATGGCGGCAAAGTCAGCCTCCTGGAAGGGCTCAACCTTGGCCAGAGCGGTCTTGCGCTCTTCCACAGTGCGGGCGCAAATCATCTCACGCACGGCCTTGATACGGTCGGCAGCAAAGAACATATGCTCGGTGCGGCACAGGCCAATGCCCTCAGCGCCCATATCCACAGCGTTCTGTGCATCGGTGGGGTTATCAGCGTTGGTCAGCACCTTCAGCTGGCGGTTTTCGTCAGCCCATGCCATAAAGCGCTTCAGGTTGGGGTTCTCGGTGGCAGCCACAGTGGCGATCTGGCCCTTGTAGATGTTGCCGGTAGAGCCGTCGATGGAGATCCAGTCACCGCCCTTGAACTCTACACCGTTGATGGTGAAGGTCTTAGCAGCTTCGTTCATCACAACATCGTTGTCGTTGCCGCAGCCGGAAACACAGCAAACGCCCATGCCGCGAGCCACAACGGCTGCGTGGCTGGTCATACCGCCGCGCACGGTCAGGATGCCCTGAGAAACCTGCATGCCCACGATATCCTCGGGGCTGGTTTCCAAACGCACCAGCACGCACTTGGGCATGCTGCCGTTCTTAACAACTTCCTCGGCCTCTTCAGCGGTAAACACGATCTGGCCGCAGGCAGATCCGGGAGATGCAGCCAGGCCCTTGCCCACTGCTTCGGCTGCCTTCAGGGCAGCAGCGTCGAACTGGGGATGCAGCAGGGTGTCCAGCTGCTTGGGCTCTACGCGCAGCACGGCAGTCTTTTCGTCGATCATGCCCTCGTCCACCAGGTCGATAGCGATCTTCAAAGCGGCCTGTGCGGTGCGCTTGCCGTTACGGGTCTGCAGCATGTAAAGCTTACGATCCTCGATGGTAAACTCCATGTCCTGCATATCCTTGAAGTAGTTTTCCAGACGGGTTGCGATCTGCACGAACTCGTCGTAAACCTCGGGCATTTCCTCATGCAGCTTGCTGATGGGAGAAGGAGTGCGGATACCGGCCACAACATCCTCGCCCTGTGCATTGATCAGATACTCGCCCATCAGGCACTTTTCGCCGGTAGCGGGGTTACGGGTAAAGGCAACACCCGTGCCGGAGTTCATGCCGGAGTTACCGAATGCCATCTGCTGCACGTTTACAGCGGTGCCCCACTCGTAGGGGATCTCGTTCATCTTACGGTAAACATTGGCGCGGGGGTTATCCCAGCTGCGGAACACAGCCTTCACAGCGCCGATCAGCTGCTCTTTGGGGTCCTGGGGGAACTCGGAGCCCTGCTTTTCCAGATAGATGGCCTTGAACTGAGCAACCAGCTCCTTCAGGTCATCGGCGGTCAGCTCAACATCCAGCTTCACGCCCTTGGCTTTCTTCATTTCGTCGATCTTCTCTTCAAAGAAGCTCTTGCCCAGCTCCATAACAACATCCGAGTACATCTGGATGAAGCGGCGGTAGCAGTCGTATGCGAAACGGGGGTTATTGGTCTTCTTGGCCAGGCCCTCAACAGCCTGATCGTTCAGGCCCAGGTTCAGGATGGTATCCATCATGCCGGGCATGGACTGACGAGCGCCGGAACGCACGGAAACCAGCAGCGGGTTGTTCACATCGCCAAAGGTTTTGCCGGTGATCTTTTCCAGACCCTTCACGTGCTCAAAAATGTCAGCAGCGATCTCGTCGTTGATCTGACGGCCGTCGGCGTAATACTGCGTGCAGGCCTCGGTGGTGATGGTGAAGCCCTGAGGAACAGGCATACCGGCTGCGGTCATTTCTGCCAGACCGGCGCCCTTGCCGCCCAGAATGTTCTTCATGGTGGTCATGTCACCATTGAAGGCCTTGGTGCCTTCGTCAAAGTAGTACAGGTACTTTTTGCTCATTAAAGTTTACCTCCATCTTTACTTGGCGCCCTTTCCGGGCACCCCGTTCGCATTTCATGATCTCATAATTGTTCCTTCTCAGAATGCGTTAATATTATAACATAGTTTTCTCATAAAATCCATTCTTTTTGCTAATCATATGTAAAGATTTTTCCCAATTTTTAATGCAATTCGCACAAAAATCTATTGCAAAGATCAAAAAATACGATAGAATTAAAATGGGAATAGAATCGCCTTTTGATTCTTTCCCGCCTGATGAAACCCCACAAAAAACTGCTTTTCTGCTTTTGCCGGAAAAGCGCGGAGGAAATATACAATGGAACTGACAATGCAGCAGCGCGAGGCTGCCCGTGCAAGCCTTGCCGCCCAGCGTGAAGAGCGCCTGGCCGTTTTGGAAGAGCTCATCGCCGCCGGTGTGCAGGTGATGAGCGAGGATATTTATGTAGAGCGCAGCGTGCAGGTGGCCCCGGGTGCCACTTTGCTGCCCGGCACCATTCTGCGAGGCAAAACCACCGTGGCCGAGGGCTGCGTGATCGGCCCCAACACCCTGCTGGAAAACGCTGTTGTGGGCAAAAACACCACCGTGAACGCCAGCCAGGTGTATGACAGCACGCTGGGCGAAAACAACAAGATCGGCCCCTACACCCATGTGCGCAAAGACACCGTTACCGGCTACGGCGTGCATTTGGGCGCTTATGTGGAAACCAAAAATTCCAACTTTGCCATGGGCAACACCGTGAGCCACCTCACCTACATCGGTGATTCGGATGTGGGCAAGTACTGCAACTTCGGCTGCGGCACCGTTACCTGCAACTACGACGGTGAAAACAAATTCCGCACCACCATCGGTGACTATGTGTTCGTGGGCTGCAACACCAATCTGGTTGCACCCGTAACCGTGGGCGACGGCGCTTACACCGCCGCAGGCAGCACCATCACCAAGGATGTGCCCGCCGGGGATATGGGCATTGCCCGCGAACGCCAAACCAATCTGGAGGGCTGGGCCAAGCCCAAAATGCAGGCTTACATTGCCAAAAAGCAAAAGCTGGAAGCCGAAAGCAAGTGACCTCTTACATTTAATATATAAATAAAGCATACAAGTCAAAACAAAAGGACGGTTCTTTTACACCATGTTTTTCAAAAGCAATTCTGCCGCCGGGGGCGATGTGTGGCTCATCGCCGGGCTGGGCAACCCCGAGCCCAAATACGATGGCACCCGCCACAACATCGGCTTTGCCGGGCTGGACAAGCTGGCCTCGTGCTGGAACGCCGCCCCCAACAAAAGCAAATGGCAGGGGCTGTACAGCCAAACCACCGTGGACGGCCATAAGGTGATTCTGGTAAAGCCCCTCACCTATATGAACCTGAGCGGTGACTGCATTGCCCCCGCCGCCGCATTTTTCAAGATCCCGCCGCAGCAGGTGATCGTGATCTGTGATGACATTGATCAAAAGCCCGGCAAGGTGCGCATTCGCCCCAGCGGCTCGGCCGGTGGGCACAACGGCTTAAAAAGCATCATTGCCCGCCTTGGCAGCCAGGAATTCACGCGCATCCGCATGGGCGTGGGTGCCAAGCCGCACCCCGACTATGATCTGGCCGACTGGGTGCTGGGCAAGCCGCAGGGCGAGGATAAAACTGCCATTGAAGGCCGCCTGGCCGATCTGGAGGATATCTGCCGCCTGATCATGAACGGCAAGCTGAGTGAAGCGCAGAACAAATACAACCACTGATGTTTTCGCCTGTCGGCGGGGCCGTGCCTGCCCCGCCGAGGTTTTTTCCCCTTGCAAAGGCATTTTACGAAATCACACCTTGCCCTGTGCTGACTTTTCGGGCGCAGGGCGCAAAGAATCATTCTCTGTTTGAAAGGAGCGGCCATGGAACAGGCACTTTTTGCAAAAACCGGCGAATACAAGCGATTGCTTGCCGGGGCAGACACCCCGGGCACGGCGGCTCTTTTTGGGCTGCCCCCGGCAGGCCGCGCCCAGATGCTGGCAGCGCTGGCCCGTGACACCGGCCGCCCGCTGTGCGTGGTGACCCCCGGCGAGGCCGAGGCCACGCGCTTTGCCGCCGATCTGAACACGCTGGGCATTGCCGCAGCCGTGTTTCCTGCCCGGGATCTGGTGCTGCGCCCCATTGAGGGCACAGGCCGCGAATACGAATACCGCCGCCTGGCCGTGCTGGGCGATCTGGCCGGCGGGCGACTGCAGGCCGTGTGCCTGCCCGCCGAGGCTTTTTTGCAATACACCGTGCCGCGCGAGGATTTTCGCGCCAACACCCTCACGCTGAAGCCCGGCACCGTGATCCCCTCTGAGCAGCTGATTGCACGGCTGTACGGCGCAGGCTATCACCGGCGCGACAAGGTAGAGGGCCCGGGCCAGTTCAGCGTGCGCGGCGGCATTGTGGACCTGTTTGCCCCCGATATGCGCCAGCCCGCCCGTATTGAATATTGGGACGATGAGATCGACACCATTCGCAGCTTTGATCTGCTCACCCAGCGCCGCGATGAAAATTTGAAAAAGATCTTCATCAGCCCGGCGCGCGAGGTTTTGTTCGGCGATGCCGCCCAAACGGCCAGCGCCCTGCGTGAGTTTCTTTCCCAGCGCAAGGGTGCCAAAAAAGAAAAGCTGGCCGAGGTGATGCAGGTGGATCTTGCCGCACTGGACGGCGGGCTGATGCCCGAGGCCATGGATAAATACTACTCTGTGCGTTACCCGGCCCCCGGCCTGCTGATCGACCATCTTGACGATCCCATTCTGGTGCTGGAAGAGCTTTCCGGCATTCGCGATGCCGACCGCGCCACCCAATTCCGCCGCCGGGAAGAGGTGCGCAGTCTTTTGGAAAGCGGCGCGCTCACCGGCGATCTGGCCGAGCTTTGGCCCGAGGAAGCCGTGCTGCTGCAGGCCGCGCAGCAGCGCACCTGCATTGCCTGCGAAAACTTCACCCGCAGTATGCCGGATGTAAAGCTGAAAGAGATCGTGGATGCCCCCGCCCACGCCCTGCCCGGCTGGAGCGGCGAGCTTTCGGCCCTTACCGAGGACCTGCAAAGCTTCACCCGGCAGGGCTATGCCGTAACCGTGCTGGCCGGAACCGTGCGTGCGGCCGCCGCGCTGGCCAAGGATCTGACCGACCGCGGCTTTTCGGCCACCAGCGCCCGGGATGCCGTGGCCGCGCCCGGCCTTGTGAATGTGCTGCCCGGGCAGATGACCGGCGGCTGCGAGTATCCCTTTGCGCGCTATGCGCTGATCACAGGCCGCCGCCAGGCCGACACCGAGGGCCAGCGCCGCCCTGCCAAAAAGGCCAAGGATGCGCTGGCCAGCCTTTCGGACATCAAGCCCGGCGACTATGTGGTACACCAGAACCACGGCATCGGCCTGTATCAGGGCATCAAGCGCATTGACCTGCAGGGCGTTGTGAAGGATTATCTGCAGATCAACTACGACAAGGGCGATGTGCTGTATGTGCCCGTTACCCAACTGGACCTTTTGAGCCGCTACAGCACCCCCGGCGAGGACAACAGCAAAAAAGCCATCAAGCTCAGCCGCCTGGGCGGGCAGGAATGGGCCAAGACCCGCCGCAAGGTAAAAACCGCCACCGCCGAAATGGCCAAAGAGCTGATCACACTGTACGCCAAGCGCCACGAGGCCAAGGGCTATGCTTTTCCCTGCGATGACGATTGGCAGCACGATTTTGAGACCCGCTTTGCCTACGATGAAACCCCCGACCAGCTGAGCAGCGCCAGCGAGATCAAGCATGATATGGAGCAGCCCTGGCCCATGGACCGCCTGCTGTGCGGCGATGTGGGCGTAGGCAAAACCGAGGTGGCCCTGCGCGCCGCCTTTAAGTGTGTGATGGGCGGCAAGCAGTGCGCGATTCTGGCTCCTACCACGCTTTTGGCTTGGCAGCATTACAACACGATCCTGAGCCGCATGGAGGCTTTTCCCATCAAGTGCGAGCTTTTGAGCCGTTTTCGCAGCGCGGGGGCCATCCGCGATACCATCGCCCATTTGAAAACCGGCGATGTGGACATCGTGGTGGGCACGCACCGTTTGCTTTCAGACGATGTAAAGTTTAAAAACCTGGGCCTTGTGATTATTGACGAAGAGCAGCGCTTCGGCGTGAAGCACAAGGAAAAGCTGAAAGAGGCCTTTATCGGGGTGGATATGCTCACCCTTTCGGCCACCCCCATTCCCCGCACGCTCAACATGGCCATGAGCGGCATTCGCGATATGAGCACCATTGAGCAGCCGCCCTTTGAGCGCCAGCCCATTGAAACCTATGTGCTGGAATACGACCCCGTGATCGTGGCCGAAGCCCTCAAAAAAGAGCTGGCGCGCGGCGGCCAGGCCTATTATCTGTACAACCGGGTGGACAGCATCTACCAGTGCGCCGAAAAAGTGAGCGCCATGGTGCCTGGCGCACGCATTGGCGTGGCCCACGGCAAAATGACCGAGACCGAGCTTTCCAAGGTGTGGAAGCAGCTTTTGGAAAACGAGATCGACATTCTGGTGTGTACCACCCTCATCGAAACCGGCATTGATGTGCGCAACTGCAACACGCTGGTGATCGAGGATGCTGACCGCATGGGCCTTTCGCAGCTGTACCAGATCCGGGGCCGCGTGGGGCGCAGCGGGCGCAAGGCCTATGCCTATTTCACCTTCCGCCGCGATAAGGTGCTCACCGAGGTGGCCGAAAAGCGGCTTTCGGCCATTCGCGAATTCACCAGCTTCGGCAGCGGCTTCCGCATTGCCATGCGCGATCTGCAAATTCGCGGTGCCGGCAGCCTTTTGGGGCACAGCCAGCACGGGCATATGCAGTCGGTGGGATACGAGCTGTATATCAAAATGCTGAATCAGGCCATTGCGCTGGCCAAGGGGGAATCCCCCGCACCGGACAAAAGCGACTGCCTTGTGGATATCACGGTGGATGCCTATATCCCCGAAACCTATATTCCGGACCCCGCCGGGCGCATTGAAGCCTACAAGCGCATTGCCGCCATTCAAAGTGCCGAGGATACAAGCGATGTGCTGGACGAATTGATCGACCGCTACGGTGAGCCGCCCGACAGCGTGAACGGCCTTTTGGATGTTTCTCTGGTGCGTGTTACCGCCGCCAACGCCGGGTTTACCGAGATCACGCAGCGCGGCGATATGCTGCTGCTGTACAGCGAGGCTCTGGATGTGGAAAAAATGCGCCCCCTGCTGGCCGCATTGCCGGGCCGCGTGATGATGAACACCAAGGCGCGCCCCTATGTGGCCGTGCGCGTGGCAAGCGGCGAAAAGCCGCTGGAGGTTTTGCGCCGCGCGCTCACCCCGCTGATCCAGCAGCCGCAGCCTGCCCCCGCCCCCGAAACCACAGCCTGAAGCACAAAATCACCGGCTGCGCCTTGCATTGGTGCTGCTGGTATATTATAATTTTAGTATATTGGCATTTTGCCTATGGCAATACCGCATAATTCTAAGTGCCGATACGGCGCGCGAGGTGCGGCAGATGCTAAGCCAAAAGCGCAGGCAATACTTTGTTGTATTGGCGAGCATTTTGTGGGCGCAGATGCCGTGCCGCAGCCTCCGGAGCGGTGCTTAAGCCGTAAGGCGGGAATTGTGCGGTGGTGCCCTATGATTTTTCAGAAAAAGGGAGACCGTTTCTCATGAAGAAAATTGCAAGCGCCGTGCTTGCCTGCACCATGGCTGCCAGCCTGGCAGGCTGCACGATCACAAGCCCCGAAAGCGTGGGCAGCATTGGCGATACCACTTTCAGCGCCGGTTCCTACCTGCTGGCCCAGTACAGCGCCGTGAACCAGCTGATGGATCTGGTGGACGACAGCTCTGCCACCGTTAAGCAGGCTTTGAAAACTGATGTGACCACCGACGAGGGCGAAACCATGCCCGGCAGTGAATTTGTGGCACAGAAAACCCTGGAGAATCTGGAATACAGCGCCGGTCTGGATGCTGCCCTGACCGCCCGCAGCATTCAGCTGACCGACGATCAGCTTTCGCAGATCGACACCATGACCCAGCAGACCCTGCAGAACAACGGCGATCTGTATGCCGAAAACGGCATTGGTGAAAAAACCGTGCGCGAGGCCTACCGCCGCAATCTGGCTTACACCACACTGTTCAGCGCTGTGTACGGCGATGACGGCGAGCAGCCCATTTCTGACAGCGACAAAACCGCATGGCTGAACGAAAACGCCGTGGCCGGTGATGTGCTGGTGCTGCCCCTCACCAACACCGATGATTCCACCCATGAGGTAAGCGACGCTGACAAGGACGCCGTGCGCGCACTGGCACAGGAAACTGCCGACAAGCTGAGCGCAGGCGCTGCTCTGGACGATGTGGCCGCCGACACGCTTTCGGCCGCCTTTGGTCTGGTGGGCATGGAATTCGATGCCGAAGCCGATCTTTCCGCCAACAAAAACAGCCTTGTTGTCATGCCCGACGAAATGAGCTATTACGGCGAAACCTTCCGCACCGCCGTGAGCGAGCTGGCAAACGGCAAGGCCGCTGCCTTTGAGCAGGGCAACAGCATGTGGGTGTTCCTGCGCCGCCCCGCCAGTGAGGTGAAAACCCTGAGCGAGCTGGCTGCCAGCTATGACCTGCCCCGCCTGATCAAAAGCGAGGACTTTACCAACCAGCTGATTGCCGCAGGCGCTGCCATGGAAAACCATTTGGACCAAAGCGCCATGAACGCCTATAAGGCCGAAAAAGTAAAGCTTTCTTAAAATAGCTGCATATCTGAAAAATTGCCCCAAGGCTGCCATGCTGCCTTGGGGCAATTTGCTTTTTCCGGTTTTGTATTGACAACACCAAAAGAGTATGTTATGCTCTAACTGTACTAAACGAGATAATACAGTTAAGACAGCCGTCATACACCGGCTGCACACAAAACACGATACAAATTTCTGCAAAAGGAGGGCCGATGGTTTGATCACACTGGATTATCAAAGCAAAGATCCCATCTATCTGCAAATCAAAAACCGCATTGCCGAGCTTGTGATGCTGGGCGTTTACCCGCCGGGCACACAGCTGCCCAGCGTGCGCAGCCTTGCCGGTGAGCTGGGCATCAACCCCAACACCATTCAAAAGGCTTATCAAGAGCTGGAAGCCGCCGGGATTACCTGCTCGGTTTCGGGCAAGGGCAGCTTTGTGGCCGAGGGCAACAGCGCCCGTGCGCTGATGCTGGCCAAGTGCCAGCAGGCCGTGCGCACCGCCGTGCAGCAGGCACGGCTGGCCGGGGCCGATCTACCAACGATTCTTGCATGGGTGCAGGAAGAATGCAACGAGGAGGGCTTACAGCCATGATCGAAATTCAAAACGCCACCAAGCGCTTCGGCAGCCTTGCCGCACTGGAACACCTGAATCTGCAAATCAAGCCCGGCTGCATCTATGGCCTGGTGGGCCCCAACGGCAGCGGAAAATCCACTTTGCTGCGCCTGATCTCGGGCGTATACCGCGCCGATGAGGGCCGGGTGCTGCTGGACGGCTCGCCCGCCTGGGAAAACCCCGCCACCAAGGATAAGATCTTGTATCTGGCCGACGATCTGTATATTCCCCCCAAAAGCACCACCGAGGATCTGCTGAAATTCTACCGCACCATGTATTCGGGCTTTTCGGATATGCTGTGCGCCCAGCTGAAGGCGGTTTTCCCCATCGACACCACCCAGCGGCTGAGCAGCTTTTCCAAGGGAATGCGGCGGCAGGCAGCGCTTTTGGTTGCCCTGTCGTGCTGCCCGCAGTATCTGCTGCTGGACGAAGCCTTTGACGGGCTGGACCCTGTGATCCGCCTGCTGATCAAAAAGCTGCTGGCGCAGCAAATTGCTGACCGGGATATGACCGTGGTGATCACCAGCCACAATCTGCGCGAGCTGGAGGATCTGTGCGATCACATTGGCCTGCTGCACAAGGGCAGCGTGCTGTTTGAGCAGGAGCTGGACGAATTGAAATTCGGCCTGTGCAAGATCCAGGCCGTGTTCCGCGAAAAGATCGATTGGAGCCGCAGCGGGCTAAAGCTTTTGCAGGTGCAGCAAAAGGGCAGCATGGCAACGCTTTTGGTGCGCGGTGATGCCGAGGACACGCTGCGCACGGTGCAAGGCCTTGGGCCGGTGTTTGCCGAGGCCCTGCCCTTAACGCTGGAGGAAATTTTTATCGGAGAAATGGAGGCTGTGGGCTATGACTGCAAAAACATCCTGCAATAAAAACCGTTTTTGGGCTTTTCTTCGCGGCCTTATGCGCAAAAACCTTTCGCTGGCCGGGCTTCTCCTGGGCATTGGCTTTGTGTGTATGCCCCTGCAGTATCTGCTTGGCGCGTTTTCGTATGATGCCATCGGCCCCACCTATTCCATAGGCGATGTACTCGGGCTGGGCTGGCTATTCACCTGGACTTCGATATACCTTGTGCCGCTTTTGTGGGTGGTCGCTGCCGCGGTGGTGGGCCTGAGCCAAACGGCCTATATGCAAAGCCGCCGGGCCGTGGATGTTTACCACAGCCTGCCCCTCACTCGAAAGCAGCTGCTGTGCGCCCATTATATGGCCGCCTTTTTCACCGTGGCCCTGCCCATGGCGCTGAACTACGGCGCAACGCTGCTGCTCTCGGCTGTGCGCCAAATGCGTTTTCCCACAGCGGAATTTGCGCCCGGCGCAGCCGGGTTCGGCCTTGCGCTGTGGCTGGTTTCGCTGGCGGGTATGCTCAGCGTGGCGTTTCTGGTTTCCACCCAAACCGGCAGCGTGTTTGACACGCTGATCTTTGCGGGCGTGCTGCTGTGTGCGCCGCTGTTCCTTGCTCTTGTACACGAAATGATGTGCAATGCATTTCTGTATGGCCATGTCACGGGCCTGCCGCTGATTGTGGTGGCTCGTTTCAGCCCCCTCACGCTGGGCCTGGCCGACTTTGCCACGGTTTTTTTCCTCGGCATAGACAGCGCCGTGCAGCTTCCCTGGTGGCTGTGCCCGCTGTGGGCCGTGCTTTCTGCGGCGATCTTTGCCGCCGCGTGTGCGCTTTATGTGCGCCGCCCCAGCGAGCGCGCCGAAGCCCCCTCGCGCACCGGGCTGCTGGCGCTGATCATTCGCGTTTTGGCCATGCTGATCCTGTGCCCCACCGGCGGTTATGTGTTTGCGTGCTCCCTCCGCAGTGTGCCCACCCTTGGGATGCTGCTGCTTGGCACAGCGGTTTGCGGCATTTTCGGCTTTTTCATTCTGGAAACCATTTTGAATCGCGGCGCCAAAGGGCTTTTCAAGGCGTTTCCCCTGGGCCTTGCCTTAACAGCGGTGGTCACGGGCTATATGGCGGCCATGTGTACGGGCGGCCTTGGCTATGAGAGCCGCCAGCCCGCCGCCGATACGATCGCTGATGTGATCGTGAACTTCCGCGGCCAGTTTGATTATACCGACCGATATGTTTACACCGGCTACAACACCACCTCGGCCCTGTACGGCAACGTGACTCTGCAAAGCCCTGAAGCCATTCAGGCGGTTCTGCAGCTGCAGGCCGATGCCGTGGCCGAGCACCGCGCAAGCGGCCAGTTTTTGGCCAATTCCTACAACACCTCCGATTATTCCGATATCGACTGCCAGACCCTGAGCATCACCTACACCCTGAAAAACGGCAAATGCATTCAGCGCGATTACGGCGTGTGGCTCACCCCTGTGATCGTGCAGGATTATATTGCCCTTGCCGACTGTGCCGAAATGGATGCCGCCTGCAGCCCCCTGCTGAACATCAGCGACGCGGATTATTCCCTGATCCGTGCCGCAGGCGCTTTCAGCCTGGCCAACGAAACCATTTCCGATCCCGATGCCATTGCCCGCATTCTGGATGCCCTGCGCAGCGACACCGGCCGTTTGGGCCTCACCGGCCGACTGGACGAGCACGCCCGTGTGCTGGCCACGCTGGAGCTGTGGCCCCCTCAGTTCCAAAGCGGCACGCCCAGCGGCACGGAATTTCAGAGCACCTACACGGTGCAGGTTACCGAAAGCTTCCCCGATACCATCGCCGCGCTGCGCGCCCTTGGGCTGGGCGCGATCGTCAGCACCGAACCCCCTGCCCTTTCGCGGGTATGGCTTTGCGAGGGCGACTATTTCTGCTACTGCAGCTCGCAGCTGAACACCGTTTTTTCGGACTGGTTTGACCAAAACACCCTGCACAGCTTTATCGATACCGACGACCGGAACGGTTACCGCGCAGATTTCCCGCTGATGCTTTCCGCCGATGAGTGTGACCTGCAAACCCTGTTTTCGCTGGGCAGACTGCGCACCAAAAAGCACGACGATTCCATGATCTGGATGATTTTTGAAGCCGAAGACGGCACCCTCAGCCTGCCCATGTGCGTGAGCGAAAAATCGCTGCAAGCCGCCGGTTACGGCGATCTGCCCGGCCGCATTGAGCAGCTGCAGGTGTAAAGCATTTTTCTATCATGGATGCACACGGCCCCGCCGCGGATCTACCGCAGCGGGGCCGTGCCTTATTTTTGAGAATATTTCTGCAGATCCTGTTCCAGCACATACTGCCGGAATGCTTTTGCCTGCCCTGAAAGCGGGCGCGTGAGCAAATGCGTTAAATAATAGGTTCGCTGGGCGTCTTTTTCCTCCACAGGCACCAGTTCCACGCCATAAAAGCGCAGCGCATCGTTATAGGGCAGCAGTGCCAAGCCAAAGCCATTGCCCACCATGGCCGCAATGGCATGGTCTTCTTCCAGGCGCATGGTCACCCTGGGGTATAGATCGTGCTTGCGAAACAGGTTTTCCATGTAATAGGTTTTGTCCACCGAAAAAATCATGGGATGTTCCGCTGCCTCGGCCAGGCTCACGCTTTTGCGCCGCGCCAGCTTGTGAGTTTTCGGGGCTACAAGGCACATTTGCCAGCGATACACCGGCTCAAAGGCAATGTCCGGCTGGTCAGCCATAAACGAGGAAAATCCAAGCTCGCTCACACCGCTGCGCAGGTTTTCCAAAATGCCGGGGGTACTGTCCTGCCGAAGCTGAAAAGCAATGTGTTTTTCCATATCCCGGTTGGTATAATCACGCACCAACGGCGGAATGATCGTAGCCGAAAGCCCAAAGGTGCTTGAAAGGCGTATCACCTGTTTTTGGGGGTCTGCCATTTCGCGCACAGCGGCTTCGGCGGTTTCAATCTCGCGCATTGCCGTGCGAATATGGCGGGCAAACTCCTGCCCGCACTCCGAAAGCGTAACCGTGCGCTTTGTGCGGTCAAACAGCGGCGCGCCCAGCTCTTCCTCCAGGGTGCTGATGCTGCGGCTGAGCGCAGGCTGCGAGATCCCCAGCTGTTCGGCGGCGTGCTGGTAATGCAATGTATACGACAACCGATCAAAATATTTCAGTTGATTCAGATTCATAGGCCGCAAGCCCCTTTCCATCGTTTCTTTTATTATATCATTTTTGATATAAATATTCCATCTGTGATGCATTGATTCACTCGTGTACAAAAGCTACAATATAGGCAATCCAACCGGTAAATATCCCGGCTGGCGGCAGCTGTTGTTCGGAAAAGTTTTGCATGATAAGGAAGTTAGGCTATGAAACATCTGTTTTCTCTGGTGCATCTGACCAACATTCACTGTCCGCCGCCCCAACTGGTGTACACCGCTGCCAAGGCCGGGTACGATGCCGTGAGCATTCGCACCATTCCGCTGGGCCTTGCCGGCGAAAAGCCCTACGATTTAGCCCATGACAAAGCGCTGCGCCGCGAAACACAGGCCGCGCTGCAGCAAACCGGTCTGCTTTATAAAGACACCGAGATTGCCCGCATTGCCGACGGCGTGGATGTGCGCGAGCACGAGCCCTATTTAGAGGCCGCCGCCGAAATGGGCGTGCAGCAGGTCACCACCAATATTTGGTCACCCGATAAAGATTTTTACACCGAGCAATTTGCCCGCTTGTGTGAACTGTGCGCACAGTACGGCCTGCGCGTAAATATTGAATTCGTCACATGGGCCACCGTGGCCGATCTTCGTCAGGCAGCCGCCTTGATTCGCGCCGTAGGATGCAGCAACGCAGGAATTTTGGTGGATGCGCTGCATTTCTATCGTTCGCGCGTTTCCTTACAGGATCTGCGCCAATGCCCGCCCGAATGGTTTCACTGTGCGCACCTGTGTGACTGTGAAGCCCCCATTCCCACCGACCTTGAAAGCCTTGTCCATACAGGCCGGGCCGAGCGCCTTTATCCCGGTGAAGGCGCCGTGCCCATTGCCGATATGATCGATGCCATTCCGGGCAAAAACATTCTGCTGGGTTTGGAAGTACCGCACGAAAAGCGCCTGCAGGAACTTGGATTCGAGGAACACGCCCGCCGTGCCCTGCAGGCTGCCAAAAAGGCTTTGGGGGAACTCTGAACGCCCTGCCGCACCTCACCTCATTTTCATATTTCCGCCGCACCGGCCAGCAGCCAGCGCGCTGCTGGCCGGTGGCCGGGCACTTTGCCAAAAGAAAGGAAGCGTTTTTCTCATGGATCGTTTTGAAAACAAGGTCGTTCTCATCACGGGTGCCGGTGATGTGGCCGGTGCCGCAGCCAAGCGCATGATGGCCGAGGGTGCCCGGATCGCCTTTGCTGATTTTTCGCAGCAGGCATTGGATCAGGCCGCGGCCGATCTGCAGACTGCCGGTTTTTCTGCCGAGCGCATTCTGTGCGTACAGTGTGATGTACGCAGCATGGATTCCTGCCGCAATGCCGCAGAGGCCGTGCTGGAAAAATGGGGGCAGATCGACACGCTGCTGGCCACTGCCGGCATCACCCGCCACATGGACATTGAAGAAATGACCGAAAAGGATTGGCAGGATGTGGTGGATATCAACCTTACCGGCGTATACCACGCCTGCAAGGCTGTGGTGCCTGCCATGCGCAAACGTCACTATGGGCATATCGTGGTGATCTCTTCCATCGGCGGGCGCACAGGCCGCGATGTGGGTGTAAACTACGCCGCCACCAAAGCCGGTGTAAACGGCCTTGTGATCAATTTAGGCTATGTGCTCGGGCCGGACGGTATTACTGTAAACAGCGTAGCGCCCGGGCCGCTCAAGGGCAAAATGTTTGCCTCGATGGACCCTGAACGCATCAAGGTGCTTTCCAGCGGGATCCGTCTGGGGCGCTTGGGCGAGCTGGATGACATTGCCGCTGCCGTGGCTTATATGGGCAGTGATGATGCTGCCTGGACCACCGGCGAAGTGCTGGATGTAAACGGCGGTCTGCAGTATTGAGCCTGTGCAGAATTTGTATTGCGAGCCGTAAGGATCGGCTCTTGAAAAAGTCTTATTTTTCCCGAACAAGGAGGACAAAAACCATGAAAAAACTGATTTCTGCTGTACTGGCCGGTTCCATGGCCATGTCTTTGGCTGCCTGCGGCGGTTCTGCCGCTTCCAGCCAGGCCCCCGCCGCCTCCGGCCCTGCCTCTGCTGCCTCTGCTGCCTCTTCCGGCGGTTTTGATGCACTGGAGCCCGTAGAGCTGGTTTTGGCCGACTCTGCTGCCAAGGGCGCTGCCGGCCAGCTGTTTGACGAAGCCTTTGCCGCCAAGGTGGAGGAGATCACCGGCGGCCAACTGACCATTGATCTGCACACCAACGGTGATCTGGGCAACGATGTTGACATTCTGCGCCAGATGCAGAGCGGTGATATCGATCTGGTAGGCTGCCAGATCGCCCCCATGGTATCGTTTATTCCCGAGCTGGCTGTGTTTGATTTGCCTATGGTTTTCGCCAAGTATGACGGCGACACCATTGACAAGGTGCTGAACGGCGAGGACAGCGCGGTTCGCCAAACGCTGAACGCTGCTTACGAAACCGCTGATCTGCATCTGCTGGGCTTTTTGCAGAACGCCACCTACCGCCTGACCACTTCGAACATCGACCTGCAGACACTGGCCGACTTTAAGGGCCTGCAGATCCGCACCATGGAAAATGCCAACCACATGGCTTTCTGGTCTGCCATTGGCGCACAGCCCACTCCTCTGGCATGGGCCGAAGTATACTTTGCACTGCAAAGCGGCACCATCACCGCCGAAGAAAATGCTTCCGACACGGTAAAGGGCGCCAACCTGAACGAGGTGCAGAAGTATCTTGCCAACACCAATCACATTCTGTACTGCAACCAGCTGTGCATCAACAACGATAAGTTCCAGAGCCTTGATCCCGCTTATCAGGCAGCCCTGCAGCAGGCCGCCAACGAGGCTATGGACGAAATGCGCCCGCAGCTGAAGAGCATTGACGAAACCAATCAGGCCGAGCTGGAAAAGGGCGGCATGACCGTTATCACCTACGACGATGCCTTCTTTGATGAAGTGCTGAATCTGGATGGCGTAAAGGCTTTGTATGCCAGCATCGATGAAAGCATCGGCGGCTTGGGCACCCAGCTGCAGGAGGGCCTGGCAAACGCCTGATACCTCCCGGATGAGATTTCTGTTGCCAACTTAACTTTTGTGATTTCTCCTAAATACCGCTTGAGAACCCCCGGTGTTTTGCAAAGCACCGGGGGCTTTCTTGTGTCTTGTTCGCCCTTGTACATCGTGCTATAATGACAGCATACAAGCTAAAAAAAGGGAGGTGCCGCCGATCATGCCGAAACCCCAGTCGCAGGCCCAATGGCAAGAGCAAATGGCCCGCCGCATTTTAGAAGTGGTGCGCAGCGAGCTGTATCTTGAGCTGCGATTTTTAAACCCGGTGCTGTCAGCACTGCCGTGGCAATGCGCCGAAAACGGCACCGCACTGTATACCGATGGCCTTTCGCTGCGCTTTTTGCCGCCGCACATCATTGAGCTGTGGCAGCACAACCGCAAGGCGCTCAGCCGCGCCTATCTGCACACCGTGTTTCACTGCCTGTTCCGGCATTTGTGGCTGCGCGGTGCGCGCAACAAAGACCTTTGGGGCCTTGCGTGCGATATTGCCGTGGAGTATTCGCTGGACCATCTGGGCGTTGTCAGCCTTTCGCGCCCCCTCAGCTGGACGCGCACCCAGCTGTATGAGCAGCTTCGCGCCGCCGGGCCTGTGGCCGCCGGGCCCATCTATCGGCATTTGGCGCTGCACTGCACCCCCGAACAGCTGCAAAAGCTGTTCCGCGAATTTTTTGTGGACGAGCACGGCCTTTGGCCGGGCGAAAAGCCCATGGCCCCGCCCATGGTTTCGGCCGGGCAGGATTGGGAAAAACGCGGGCGGCAGGTGGAATCCGAGCAGCAGCGCCAGCAAAGCGAGGCCGGGCAAAGCGGCAAGGCGCTTTCGGCCCAGATCAAGGCCGGGCAAAGCCGCCGCAGCTATCGCGATTTTCTGCGCCGCTTTGCCGTGCTGCGGGAAGAGCCTCACCTTGACCCGGATTCCTTTGATTTAGGCTTTTACAGCTACGGCCTGCAGGTGTATGGCAATATGCCGCTTTTAGAGCCGCTGGAAACGCGCGAATCCACCAAGATCCACGATCTTGTGATCGTGCTGGACACCAGCCAGTCCACCAGCGGTGAGCTGGTGAAGGGGTTCCTCACCGAAACCTTTACGCTGCTGCGTTCCACCGGCAGCTTTTTCAGCCGCTGCCGCCTGCGCATTCTGCAATGTGACGATGCCGTGCGGCAGGACACCGCCCTGCAAAGCCCCGACGAGCTGGACGCCTATCTGCACAGCTTTACGCTGTTGGGCGGCGGCGGAACCGATTTTCGCCCTGCCTTTTGCCATGTAGACCGGCTGGTGGCTGCCGGGCAGATGGCCCTGCCCCGGGGGCTTTTGTATTTTACCGACGGCAAGGGGATCTTTCCCGAAAAGCCGCCCAAATACGACACCGCCTTTCTGTTTTTGGGCGAGGGCCCCGAAACGCCGCCCTGGGCCATGCGCCTTGTGCTGGACAGTGAGGAATTTGCCCCCGCCCCGCCGCCAAGCACCCCCTTTTGGGAGGATGACTGGCAGCCGGACGAACATATTATGTGAGGATAAGAGGAACAGCCTATGAATATCAAACGCGCCAAGGAAGAGATCAAAAACACACTGCGCGCCTACCTGCAAAAGGACGAGCTGGGCGAATATGTGATTCCGCCCCTGCGCCAGCGCCCCATTTTGCTGATGGGCCCTCCGGGCATTGGAAAAACCCAGATCATGGAGCAGGTGGCCCGGGAATGCGGCGTGGGGCTGGTTTCCTACACCATCACCCACCACACCCGCCAAAGCGCCGTGGGCCTGCCCTTTATCCGCCAAAAGCACTATGCCGGGGCCGACCGCAGCGTGACCGAATACACCATGAGCGAGATCATTGCCAGCGTGTACCAGAAGATCGAGGATACCGGCCTGCAGGAGGGCATTCTGTTTATTGACGAGATCAACTGCGTAAGCGAAACGCTGGCCCCCACCATGCTGCAGTTTTTGCAATGCAAAACCTTTGGCAACCAGCCCGTGCCCGAGGGCTGGCTGATCGCCGCCGCAGGCAACCCGCCCGAATACAACCGCAGTGTGCGTGATTTTGATATCGTCACGCTGGACCGTGTGCGCCGCATGGATCTTGAGCCCGATCTGCCCGTGTGGCGCGAATATGCCCGTGCCCAGCAGATCCACCCGGCGATCCTTGCCTATCTGGAGCTTCGGCCCAAGCATTTTTACTCCATCACCGCCGATGTGGGCGGCCCCAAATTTGTCACCGCCCGCGGCTGGGAGGATCTTTCGGTGCTGCTGTTCAGCTACGAAAGCCTTGGCATTGCCGTGGACGAAGGCACGGTGGGCCAGTATTTGCAGGACGAGGAGATCGCGCGCGATTTTGCCGCCTATCTGGATCTGTATGCCAAATACCGCGATGATTACGGCGTGGAAAACATTTTTGCGGGCGAGGTTTCCCCCACGGTATACCAGCGCGTGCTGAAAGCCGGTTTTGATGAGCGCATCAGCCTTGTCAGCCTGCTGATCAGCGGCCTGAACGCCCGCTTTGCCGCCGCACACGATCAGGATTCCATCACCGACGATTGCTATGCCCTGCTCAAAAGCTTCCGCACCGCTCTGGATGCTGCGCCGGATGCCGATGCCTGCTATCACTCGCTGGTTTCGGCCTACGCCGAAAAGCTTTCGCATGATCGCGCCGCCGGGCTGCTGACCCGCCGCCAGATCGCCGCCGGTTCCCATGCGGCTGCCCTGATGAAGGACTGGCAGAGCCTTTTGGGAAACGGCGAGCCCTTTGCCGCGGTGCGTGTGGGCTTTAATGCGCAGGTGCGCCGCCGCGAGGAATCAGTGGGGCAGGCCAGCGAGGCACTGGAACATTGCTTTGACTTTATGGAAAAGGCGTTCCCGGCCGGGCAGGAGCTTGTGGTGTTTGTGACCGAGCTCACGCTGGGCGAGGACAGTATGCGCTTTATTCGTGAAAACGGCTGCGACCGCTATTATCACTACAGCCAGTCGCTGCTTTTGGACAGCCGCAAGGCCGCCCTTGATAAAGACCTGGGCGACGATGCCGCCCGCCAGGAGGATTTTTACACCGAGCTGTAAAACAGCACAAAAAGCTCCCGCCAAAGCCTATGGCTTTGGCGGGAGAATTTTTTATCTCATGCAGTTTTTTTGCCGTTCAGTCCATGCCTCAGGCAGCCGTTTTTTTGCGGCCCAGCAGCTGCAGCACGACCATAGCGGCCAGAATGCCCACGCCGATAAGATCGGTCACAACGCCGGGGATCAGCATGGCCAGGCCGCCTGCTGCCAGCAGAATGCGCTCAAGGGCATTCAGATTGCGCAGCATATAGCCTTCCAGTGCGCTGGCAATGGCGATCATACCGGCAAAGCTGGTGATGATGATCAGCACCACATCGATCGGTGTGGTATCAATAAACAGCATGGCGGGGTTCATGCAGAAGATATAGGGCACCAGGAAAGCCGCAATGGCCAAACGGGTGGCGTTGAATGCGGTTTTCATGGGGTCGCTCTTGGCAATGGCCGAGCCCGCATAGGCAGCCAGTGCCACGGGCGGGGTGATATCGGCCACGATGCCGAAGTAGAACACGAACATATTGGCGCAGATGGCGTTCAGGTGCATGCCGGTGGTCAGAATCGGCGCGCAGGTGGTGGCCATGATGATATAGTTGGCGGTGGTGGGAACGCCCATGCCCAGCAGAATGCAGCACAGCATGGTGAGCACCAGAGCGATCATCAGCTGGCCGTTGGCAATGCCCACGATGGCGCTGATAAAGATCTGGCCAAGGCCGGTCATGGTGACAACGCCTGCAATGATGCCGGCAATGCCGCAGGCCACGGCAATGCTCAGGGTGTTGCGGGCACCGGCTTCCAGCGCTTTGATAAAGCCCTGCAGATCCATGCGGTGTTCTTGATCCACCATGCTCACGGCAATGCACAGAAGGGTGGCAATAATGGCGCTGCGGCTCATGGTAAAGCCGCGAACGATCATAACCACCAGCACCACCAGGGGCAAAAGCAGATAGAACTTGGGCAGCAGGTTTTTAAACTTGGGCAGGCTTTCGCGGGGCAGGCCGCGCAGGCCCAAACGCTTTGCGCGGAAATGCACCATCAGGAAAATGCCGCCAAAGTACAAAATAGCGGGCAGAATGGCGCGCACAACGATATCGGCATAAGGCACGCCCACGATCTCGGCCATCAGAAAGGCCGCCGCACCCATGATGGGGGGCATGATCTGGCCGCCGGTAGAGCTGGCAGCTTCCACCGCACCGGCAAACTCGCCGGGATAGCCAGTTTTCTTCATCATGGGAATGGTCACCGAGCCGGTGGTAACGGTGTTGCCCACCGAAGAGCCGGAAACCATGCCGCACAGTGCCGAGGAAATAACGGCCACCTTTGCAGGGCCGCCGGTAGAGCTGCCCGCCAAAGCGTTGGCGCAGGAAATAAAGAAGTCGGCAATGCCGGTGGCTTCCAGAAAAGCGCCGAAAATAACAAACAGAACAATGTAGGTGCTGCACACGCCCACGGGAGTGCCGATCACGCCGGTGGTGGTGTAGAACAGGTTATAGATCACGATGCGCAGGCTCTTGCCCGCACCCAAAAAGGCATAGGCCACAAAGCAGCCTGCCACCACCAGAATGGGAATGCCGGTAACCCGGCGGCAGCACTCAGCCAGAATCAGAATGCCGATGATGCCCAAAACCTGCTCAAGCTGGCTGATACGGGTGGCGTGGTTGATGATGGTGCGGTAGTTGAACACATAATAAAAGAAACAGCCGCTGCCCATCAGGGCCAGAATGATATCATAGATGGGAACATGGTTCACCTTTTGCTTCATGCCCTTTTTGATGGGAAACAAAAGGAAAACAAACAAAACCACAATGCCCAGAAACAGCGGGCGGCGAATGCGCTCGTCCCACACGGCAAACAGGTTCATGTAGATCATGAACAGCGAGAATGCCGCCAGCAGCAGCTGGATCGCTTTTGCGGGCTTTCCCTCCCACGGGCGCGTGTTGGATTCGCGGTCATACTTTTTCATAATGGCGTCCACATCGGCCTGCGTGCCCACATCGGCAGCCTGGCTTTCGGTGACGACATTGGTTTTTTTCTCGTCCAACGCTAATTCCTCCTTTTTTCCTTAGGCAGCACCGCACAATTCCCGCCTGACGGCTCAAGCACCGCTTTGGCGGCTGCGGCACTTAGAATGATGCGGTATTGCCCTTACTGCCTGCCCAAAGCCCATTGCTCCAAGATATGCTTGGTCCCCGGGGCAGGCCTTTATCCATTCAGCGGGTCCCGCTGGAATGTTCAAAACCAGAAATGCTCGCAGTGAAAGCTCACCACGGCATTTTTTCCGCACAGCTCCCGCAGACTGATCTGCTGGCCGCCGTTCACCACCAGCCAGTGGTCCGACACGGTGCCCACAATGTATTGCAGGTGATCCATGCGTTTGTGGAATCCGGTTACGATCATGCTTCCGTCGTCGCCGTAGGTCAGTTCCTGCCCCGGTTCGATCTCGGTCTGTACCCCGGCGCCAAAGCCGTAGTAGATCGTTTTTTCCACATAAATTTGATGATCTTGGATCTGATAGCAATCGGTAAGCGGGCTTTTATTCACCGAATGAATAAACTCCACGCTGAACCATTCGCCGTTTTGTATGGGATAGCGGGCATACAGCTCTCCGTTTGTATCGCGCAGCGTTAAATACCATCCGCTGCGGCTCCATACCAAAAAGGCGGCTGCAACCGCCAGGAGCGTGATTGCAGCCGCCGCAAGTATTGCTTTTTTGCCGGGGCGCAGCTGATCAGTCAACCTTGATGCCCTGCTCAGCGTAGTACTTGGCAGCACCGCTGTGGAAAGGCACGCTCATGCCCTTAACGGCATCCTCGAGGTTCAGCAGCTCAAACTTTGCATGGCCTGCTGCCAGCTCGGGCTGGTTGTCAAACAGGGCCTTGGTCAGCTCGTAAACAGCATCCTCGGAAACACTGTTGGAAGCGATCAGAGTAGCGCGAACGGAAACGGTGGTGGCATCCTCGTCCAGACCGGTGTAGGTGCCTGCGGGGATCACAGTTTCGGTGTAGAAGTTGTAGGTGCTCTGCAGCTTGGCAATATGCTCAGCATCCAGCTGCACCAGGCTTACGGGCTTGCTGGTGGCCAGGTCAACAACGGCGGTGGTGGGTGCGCCTGCAACCACGAATGCAGCGTCGATCTTGCCATCCTTCAGGCTGTCGGCAGAATCGCCAAAGCCTGCGTTTACAACCTTGATATCCTGGAAGCTCAGATCATAAGCTTCCAGAACCTGCTTTGCGTTGAACTCAACGCCGGAGCCTGCATCGCCAACGGAAACGGTTTTGCCCTTCAGGTCAGCCACAGTCTTGATGCTGGGATCGCAGGTGATGATCTGCACGGTCTCATCGTACAGGCCGGCGATCACAGAAAAGCTTTCGATCTTGCCCACATCCTCAAACAGGTCGGTGCCGGTGTAGGCATAATACATAACGTCGTTCTGCACGGTGGCCAGCTGAGAAACGCCATCGTCCACATCCAGAATGTTTGCCTTGGAAGCGCCGGTAGAGGTAACGGTCAGGTTCGATTTTTCCAGCTTGTCATTCAGCACGGTGGACATCACGCCGCCCACTGCATAGTAGGTGCCGGTGGTGCCGCCGGTGCCCAAAACAAGCTGCTCTTTATCACCGGTTGCTGCAGGTGCAGGTGCTGCTGTGGAAGCAGCGCCGGAAGCTGCAGATGCAGCGGGTGCAGCAGAAGAAGCGGTGGAACCGCCGCAGGCTGCCAAAGAGGTTGCCATTGCGCCGGCGAGTGCAAGTGCTACAAACTTTTTCATGGTGATCTACCTCATTTCCTCATTTATGGATTTTCGTACCGCAGCATTGCGCCGCGGAACCCTCATACTCCACGCGGGAAATCACAGAACCTACCGTGTGGTCTGGTTTTATTATAGCGTGTTCCCCACGCAGTTACAAGAGGGAAAGTTTATTTTTTTAATTTTTACTCTTTTTATTCTCCAAAGTTTTTAAATTTCATTTGTGTAAACTGCTGATTCAGTTTATTTTATTCGACAAATTCTGCCTTTTGTGTAAAAGCGTGAAACTCAGTCCACCGGCCACTCCCCGGCGGTTTCGGCCAGTGCCGCCGCCTCGGCGGCTTCGGCCTCCTCGTCGCCAATGTCTGCACTTACGATTCCTGCTTCCTCCTCCGGTGCGGCTGCGGCGGCCTCCTCCCCCTGCTGCAGCGCGGCCTCGGCCATGGTTTGCCGGGCCGACTCCACGCCCGTCACCTCGCCGCCGGGCTGCGTGAGCAGATACACCCCCACCGGCTTTTCTTTATACAGCAGCAGCACGCCATAGGTCTGCCCCTCTGCGCCGGAAAGCGCCGGGCACAGCAGAGTCCATTTTTCCACCTTGCGTCCTTTGTATTTTTCCAGGCTCAGCCCGCTTTCGGCGATCACGCCGTTAAAGGCGCGAAAGCTATCGTCCCATTTGCGGGGGATCTTCACGCGGTCGGCTGCCGCCGTGGTCACATCCACCTCCATGCCCAGCCCCGTAAAATACTCGGCCATTTCCTGCACCGAGCCAATGCGCGCCTGCGCAGATGCCCCGGTGGTCACGGTGCCGCCGCCCAGCCGGTCGGCTGCCGCCAGCACCCCCGCAATGCACGCCATACAGGCGATGGCCGCCCCTGCCCGGCGCAAAGCGTTTTTTCCCATGGTAAGCACAAACATATCCTGCCTCCTGTTCCGGCAGGGCCAGCCTGCCGATGGTTACATGATCCGTTATATGCTATGCATTTTTTCTTGCCCCCATGCCCCCCGAGGGAGTAAAATAAAGGCAGCAGCACCCCAAACGCTGCAATTTTCACATTTTTCCCATGATTGTGTGCTATCATCACAAAATAAAATTTTGCGCTGGCCTGCACAGCGCTGCGCCACAATATACAATTTGTATTATATAAGGAGGATATACACTATGGCCACCATTCTGATCGTTGACGATGAGCAGCGCATTCGCGAACTGATTCGCGAGCATCTGGAATTTGCCGGCTTCACCTGCCGCGAAGCAAGTGATGGCAGCGCCGCCCTGACCACCCTTGGCTCTGAAGGGGCTGACCTGGTGATTTTGGATATTATGATGCCTTTTATGGACGGCATGACCTGCCTGCGCGAAATGCGCGCACGCCATATCCAAACCCCCGTGATCATGCTCACCGCCCGCGGCGAGGAATATGACAAGCTTGCCGGGCTGGAATGCGGTGCCGATGACTATGTGGTAAAGCCCTTCAGCCCGCGTGAACTTGTGGCCCGGGTAAAGGCCGTACTTTCCCGCACCATGCCTAAAGCTTCCGAAAGCGGCGACCGATTTGTGTTCGGCAAGCTGAGCATCGACACCGCCAGCCACACCGTGCATGTGGCCGGAAAAGAAGTGGCGCTCACCCCCAAGGAATTCGATCTGCTGGTGTATCTGGCCACCAACAAGGGGCTGGCGCTGAGCCGCGAAAAGATCTTGCAGAATGTGTGGCATTATGACTATTTTGTCGAGGACCGCACCGTGGATACCCACGTAAAAATGCTGCGCAGCCATTTAGGCGAATGCCGCGGCTATATCACCACCGTGTGGGGCATCGGTTATAAGTTTGACCCCAACGCCGAGGCCGAATAAGGAAGCGCACTATGTCTACTCCACTGTACCGCCGCACCCCGGCCGCCGAGCGCAGGCTCAGTATGCGCGCCCGCCTTACCGTGTTTTCGTGCGGCATGACCGTTCTTATTCTTTTACTGGTGTGGGGGCTCACCACCTTTCTTCTGCAGCCCCGCTACAATCGCTTTATCCGCACCCAGCTGAGCCAAAAGGCCGACACTCTGGTGAGCATGATCGATTCCTCGCCCGAGCCCATCAGCGAGCGCACCTTCTGGAAATTAAAGCTCAACCCGGAATTCTGGGAGCAGGTGAACACCGCCATGAACGACGGCACGCTGGATGTGACCAACACCTGCGTGGAGGTGAGCGATGTCAGCCTGCAATATGTAAACTACGCCGAAAACCTGTATCCCTGCCTTGTACACGAAAATCGCCCCGCCGTGGGCTGGAGCACCAGCAATCTGACCGATCGCGACACCGATGTGGCCGTGAAGCTGCGCAAGGCCGTGTTTGACAAGGGCGAGCTGTATGAGATCGTAAGCACCAGCAGCGATGCCGCCCAGATGGTGGTGGGCCGCCTGAGCGCCGACAAGCAGTATGCCGTGCTGGTAAGCACCAACCTGCATCAGATCCGCATTGCGGGCATGGTGATGAACCAGCTTCTGCCTGCCATTTTGGGGCTGGTGCTTCTGATAAGCCTGGCGGCCAGCATCTGGTTCGGCGATTGGTTCACCCAGCCCATCAGCGAGCTTTCCGCCGCTGCACGCCGCATTGCCAAGGGCGATTACTCCGCCCGCGTAAGCCGCTCCGGGCAGGACGAAATGGGCCAGCTGGCACAGGATTTCAATCGCATGGCCGCCGAGGTGGAGCGCACCAGCCAACTGCAGCAGGAGCTTTTGGCCAATGTGAGCCATGATCTTCGCACCCCGCTGACCTTGATCAAGGGCTATGCGGAAACCATTCGCGATCTGACCGGCAACAGCGCTGAGCGCCGCAACGCCCAGCTGGGCATTATCATTGACGAAACCAACCGCCTGAGCGGCCTTGTAAACAGCGTGATGGAGCTCAGCCGCGTGCGCAGCGGCAGCCAGAAGCCCCAGCTGGTGGAATTTGATATGGCCCAGCTGTGCAGCGAGGTGGCCGAGCGCTACGAGGCCGTGTGCGCGCAAAACGGCTGGACACTGGAGGTGCAGGCCAACGATGTGTGCCCCGTGCAGGCCGACCCCGCCATGATGGAGCGCGTTTTGCACAATCTTTTGGGCAACGCCAGCCATCACCTGGGTGCTGACGGCTGGTTTGCCGTGCGCTGCCTGCCCACCCCCGGGGGCTGCCGCGTAGAAGTGCAGGATCATGGCCCCGGCATTGCCGCCGACGATCTGCCCCGCATTTTTGACCGCTACTACCGCAGCCGCAGCGACAGCGGCAAAACCGGCACCGGGCTGGGGCTTTCCATCACCAAGGCCATTCTGCAAAGCCACGGCGCCGATTTCGGCGTGGACAGCACCTTGGGCCACGGCGCCGCCTTCTGGTTCGTTCTTTCCTCCCCCGCCGCCAAGCCTGCCGCAAAGCTGCCCGCCCCCGGCAAGGGCGGCGCGCCCTCGTGAGCGCACCGCGCAAAGCTTGGGCAATACCGCATAATTTCCGCCGCCCTAAAGTGAGCCCTCACTTTGGGGCGGCTTTTTTGCAAAAATGCTCTTTTTTTGCGCCGGTTGCGCATAGTTGCGCGCAGTTTCTTGCGTATGCAAATATAATTTGTTATACTTTGCCCAAACAGAAACAGAAAGGAGCTTTGCTGTGACAAAGGAAAGCTGGGGCAAAAAGCTTGCCGCCGCGCGCTCGGATGGACTCAGGAAGATCTGGCCGAACGGCTGAGCGTTTCCCGACAGGCTGTTGCCAAATGGGAAAGAGGGCTTTCCGTGCCCGATGTTCGCCATATTCATACATTACAAAGCCTGCTTGGCGAGCAGTGGCCCGGCTCGCCGCAAGAGGATGTTTCGGACTCCTGCAACCCGCATCACTCCCCCTTTTATAAATGCTGGCTTATTCTTTTTTTCGTGCTGTGCCTCTTCTTTTGCGGCATTGCTTTATTTTCTGCGATCTATACTGCTTTTGCCGGAATTCTTCTGTTATTTTTGCTTTTTACCGGTTTTCTGGCAGCTTCATTCTATCTTCTTTTTCACAACCGCCCATTTTTTTCTGCCGCACGCCATTTTCTGCATGCATTTGTTGTATTGCTTCTTTCCCTGGGAGTTTCTTTTCTTTTTTCCCTTTTCCTTTGGGCCTATGGCACGCATTACAGGTTGGATCTTATCGCCCCCATTTCGCCCGATGTGCTCAGCGCCTGCCCGGCGTTGACCGCTTCCATGCAGGGCTGGCATTTATCGGATGATTCGCCGTATATTCTGTGTTATGGCACTGCTGTAGGCACAGAACGCATTTCTGAGCGCTATCTTCTTGAGGCACACGGCGTAAAAGGAGTTCCCAAAGTTAAAATCCACCCCTTTCAGCAGCAAATACAGCTTATCTGGGAATCCGACTCAGCAGCTGATACACAATATTACCTGATTCAGTGCAGCGGCGCAAAAAACTTTCATCTGACCATGACCTTAAAAGGAGAAAACGAGCAAATCGAGCTTTTTGCTGCTGCCCCGGATGAAAGCACCCTGTCGGCGTGGGGTTCCGAATTGGAAACTCTTTGGAATATATACAGTTAAAAGGAAACCGCACTTTTGGGCGATCGCAAGCAGCTTTATCTTGGCAGCTCAGTCGGAACAAGTGCTTATACCCATGCATATTCCGGTTTCATGTCCGGTTCTGCTTCTATTCCAGTTCATGCACTCCCACCACGCCGGTCCCTGATTTTCCCCAAAGCAGCCCTTGCTTTGGGGAATTTTTTTCTGCGTTTTCAAAAGTGTTTTCTGCCGCCGAGCGCCGTTTTGAAAAGTATTCTTGCGGCAAAGCCGATAAATTGTTTCCAAAACACCCGAATTTGTTCATAAAATTGTAAAACCTGTTACAACATGGCCTATCGTGTTACTAAAATTTTGTTTAATCTGTCTTGTTTTTTGCTTTTCTTTGTGGGATAATAAAACCAGCGAAGAGCTGAAGGAGCATTCCGGAGAAAGGCGGCTTGGCGAGAAGCAAGGGGGGTGTTGTGCCCGGCTTCCGGCACAACAGCCGCCTTTATATTTTTCGGAGACCTTCGATCGAATTTTATAGAAAACGGTGGTGAGATCATGATTCAGGAAACCCTTGAAGCTGTACGCCGGGCCGAGCGTGAAGCGCAAACCACGGAAAAGCAGGCCGCCGAGCAGGCACAAAGCCTTGCCGCGCAGGCCAAAGCCGATGCCCGCGCACAGGCAGACCAAAAGATCGCGCAGGCCAAAGCACAGGCCGAGCGGGCCCTGGCCGAGGCCAAAGCACAGGGCGAAGCGCAGGCCGCCCAGGCGGCGCAGGCTGCCCAGGCCGAGCTTGCCGCCCTGCGCGAAGCGGCGCAAAGCCGCCAGCCGCAGGCTGTGGAACAGCTGATCCGCCGCCTGCTGGGCTAAGCCGCACGGAAAGGAGGAAACGCCTGTGGCTGTTGTTTCCATGATGCAGATCCGCATCATTGCCCTCACCGAATACCGCAAGCCCCTGATGGAGCTGCTGCAGCGGCGGGGCGTGGTGCAACTGCAAAACGATCTGCCGCACGACGATGTGTTCGAGCGGTTGGATATTACCGCCCCCTGCGCGCAGTTTCAGCGCGGTGCGCAGGCTGCCGAACAGGCGCTGGAAATTTTAAGCCGTTACGCGCCGCAAAAAGCCGGGCCGCTGGATTCCCTGAAGGGGCGCGCATCGCTGGCCCCCGGCCAGCTGGAGCAATGCGCCGCCCGCCGGGATGAGCTTTCGGCGCAGGCCGCCGAGATCCTTCAGCTGGAAAAGCAGCTGTGTGAGGCCAAGGCCGCCATTCCCAAGCTGCAGGTGCAGATCGGCGCACTGAGCCCATGGATGGGGCTGGAGGTTCCCTTCAATTTTGCGGGCACGGCCAGCACGCGGGCTTTCATCGGAAGCTTTTCGGGCGATCATACCGCCGATGCGCTTTTGCAAAGCATCCAGCTTCCCGCCGATGTGCCGCTGGATTTGACCATTCTGAGCCACGGCAAAGAGCAGACCTGCGTGTTTGTGCTTTGCCCCAAAAAGAATGCCGCTGCCGCCGAAAATGCACTGCGGCACGCAGGCTTCAGCCTGCCGGCTCTGGCGGGCAGCCTGAACCCGCAGCAGCAAAAGGCCGCCTGGGAAGAAGAAATTCGCCGGTGCGAAACGCTGATCCAGAAAAACACCCGGCTTTTGGCGGGCTTTGGGCCGCGCCGGGCCGATCTTGAGCTGCTGGCCGACTATTACAGCGTGCGGCGCGAAAAATATTTGGCCATGGGCAAGCTGGCCCAGACCCGGCATGTGTTTGTAGCCGAGGGCTACGCCCCCGCACCGGATGCCGCTGCACTGCAAAACGAGCTGCGGGAAAAGTTTTTTGCCGCCGTTGAGCTGATCCGGCCTGACCCCGAAGGGGAGCAGCCGCCCGTAGAGCTTCGCAACAGCGGGTTCTCGGCCCCCATGGAGGGCGTGCTGGCCAGCTACAGCTTCCCCGGCCGCGGCGAGTTTGACCCCAGCTTTATGATGGCGCTGTTCTACTATTTTCTGTTCGGCATGATGCTCAGCGATGCGGGCTACGGCCTGCTGATCGTGCTGGTGTGCGGCGTGCTGCTGGCAAAGTTTAAAAATATGGATAAGGGCCTGAAAAAAAGCCTGACCATGTTTTTCTTCAGCGGCATTTCCACCGTGTTCTGGGGCATTTTGTACGGCAGCTGGTTTGGCGATGCCCCCGATGTGATCGCGCACACCTTCCTGCACAGCGATTTCACGCTGAAGCCCCTGTGGGTGAACCCCATCAACTGCCCCATGCAGATGCTGATGTTCTGTTTGCTGATCGGCCTGATTCACCTGTTTGCGGGCCTTGCCTGCAAGGCCTATCTGCTGATCCGGCAAAAGGACGGCATGGCCCTTCTGGCCGATGTGGTTTCGTGGTATCTGCTTGTCGGCGGCCTGATCCTGTTTGCACTGGCCTCGCCCGCCTTTATCAAGGTGGTGCAGCTTGGCTTTGTGCTTCCCGCTGCGGTGGGTGCCGCAGGCAAGTGGCTGGCCATTGCCGGTGCGCTGCTGGTGCTGCTGTTTGCCGGGCGTGAAGCCAAAAATCCGCTGATGCGCCTTGTGAAGGGCCTGTACGCCCTCTATGGCTCCACCAGCTGGCTGGGCGATCTGCTCAGCTATTCTCGATTGCTGGCGCTGGGCCTGGCCACGGGCGTGATCGGGCAGGTGGTAAACCAGATGGCCAGTATGGGCGGCGATACGCCCCTGGGCATTGTTCTGTTTATTGTTGTATTTCTGGTTGGGCACGCGCTCAACATTGCCATCAATCTTCTGGGCGCGTATGTGCACACCAACCGACTGCAGTTTGTTGAATTCTTCGGCAAGTTCTACGAAGGCGGCGGCCAGCCCTTTGAACCGCTGGCAGCCCACACCAAATACTATCAGATTTCGGAGGTAAAGTGAGTATGTTTACAAACGGATTATCTTGGGCATTGTTGGGCGCTGCTCTGGCCGCACTGGGCGGCGGCATGGGTTCTGCTGCGGGTGTCGGCATTGCAGGTCAGGCAGCTGCCGGTGTGGTGGCCGAGGACCCCGGCAAGTTCGGCAAGGTTCTGATTTTGCAGCTTCTGCCCGGCACACAGGGCATTTACGGCCTGCTGGTGGCCTTTATCACGCTTTCCAGCACCGGCATTCTGGGCGGCACCGCCGATGTGAACATGACCATGGCCAAGGGCCTTTTGTATCTGGCAGCCTGCCTGCCCATTGCCATTGTGGGTTATGTTTCCGGCAAGCGCCAGGGCGAGGTTTCGGCTGCTTCCATCGGGCTGGTGGCCAAGCGCCCCGATCAGTCCGGTAAGGCCATTATTTTCCCCGCCATGGTAGAAACCTACGCCATTCTGGCTCTGCTGGTTTCCATTCTGGCCGTTACCGGCGCAACTGCGCTGCCCGTTTAACGCCAATACGCCATTTCAGATAGGAGTGTGGCCGTTATGAGCGAAGCCATGTTTACCGGAAAGGTTTCCGGATTAGAAGGTATCCTTGCCCAGATCGAGGGCGAGGCACACGCCGCCGCCCAGCAAACGCTGGCCGCAGCCAAAGCCCGGGCCGACGAGGAGTGCGCCGCCATTGCCGACGCTGCCGACGAGGAGTGCGCCGCCATTGCCGCCAAGGGCCGGCAGCAGGCACAGGATGCCCTGCGCCGCGCCGAATCGGCGGCCCAGCTGCAGCGCCGCCGCGGCCTTTTGGCCGCCAAGCAGGCCCTGATCGCCGAAACGCTGCAGGCTGCCCTGCAAAAGCTGCAGGCTTTGCCGGACGAAGAATATTTTGCAGCGCTGCGCACACTGGCTGTGCGCTATGCGCAGCCGGGGCAGGGCACGCTGTATTTCGGCAGCCGGGATCTGGCCCGTGTGCCGCAGGGCTACGAGGCCGCTTTGAATGCCGCGCTGGGCGAGGGCAAAAGCGTGTGCATCAGCCCCGAAAGCCGCCCCATTGCCAACGGTTTTGTGCTGGCTTACGGCGGCATTGAAGAAAACTGCTCGCTTTCGGCTTTGTTTGCAGCCGACCGCGACGCCATGCAGGATCTGGCCGGAAGCATTCTGTTTTCAGCCGAGTAAGGAGGGATCACAATGTCCGAAGAGCGTTATACTTATGCGGTGGCGCGCGTGAGGGCAAAGGAAAGCACCCTGCTGAACAAGGCTGCTTTGGATCAGCTGCTGGCCTGCAAAACTTCCGAGGATTGCCTGCGCGCTTTGGCCGAGCGCGGCTGGGGCAGTGAAAACACCCACACCGCCGAGGAAATGCTGAAGGCCGAAACCGAAAAAACCTGGCAGTTTTTAAACAGCGTTCTGCCCGACGCGCACACGCTGGATGTGTTTCGGCTGAGCGCGGATTTTCACAATCTGAAGGCGGCCATCAAGCAGGTGTGTACCGAGCAGGAAACGCCCAATGTATTCTGTGAGGGCGGCACGATTCCTGCCGCGCAGATCCTGGCCGCCGTGCAGGAGCAGCGCTTTGAAAGCCTGCCCGCTGCCCTGGCAGCGCCCGGGCGGCAGTGCTTTGACATTCTTTTGCACACCCGCGATGCCCAACTGTGTGATCTGGCGCTGGACAAGGCGTGCCTGGAGGCCATTGCCCAAAAGGGCCGGTGCGAAAAAAACGAGGCGCTGCGCCTGTATGCCGAAACCACGGTGGCCTGCGCGGATATCCGCATTGCGGTGCGCTGCTGCAAAACGAAAAAATCCGCCGAGCTGATCCGCCAGAGCCTTGCCGAGTGCAGCAGCATTTCGGTGCCGCTTTTGGCCAAGGCCGCTGCGGAAAGCACCGAGGCCATTGCCGCCTATCTGCTGACCACCGCCTATGCCGACGGCGTGGAAGCGCTGAAAACCAGCCTGAGCGCCTTTGAGTGCTGGTGCGACAGTTTTCTGATCCGCCGTTTGCAGCCGCAGCGCTACAATCCCTTTACCATCGGCCCTTTGGCCGGGTATCTGCTGGCGCGGGAAAGCGAAATCAAATCGGTTCGTCTGATCCTTTCGGCCAAGCGCAACGGGCTGGCCGAGCAAACGATCCGGGAAAGGCTGAGAGAGTGCTATGTATAAAATCGCAGTGATGGGCGACCGTGACAGCATCTACGGCTTTGCCGCCGTGGGGCTTGAGACCCGCCCTGTGGCCGATCAGGCCGAAGCCGCCAAAACCCTGCACGATCTGGCGCAGGGCGGCTATGCGGTGATCTATATCACCGAGAATTATGCCAGCCTTCTCGGGCGCGAGATCGCCCACTACAGCGAGGGGGCGCTGCCTGCCATTATTCCGCTGCCCGGCGTTTCGGGCAACACCGGCCTTGGCATTGCCCGCGTGAAAAAAAGCGTGGAGCAGGCCGTGGGCTCCGATATTATTTTTGGCGCACAGGGCAAATAACACCGTGTGCCCCAAAACAGTAAATTTCCGGGCGGTACACCGCCTGATAAGGATAAGGTGATAGAAATGAGCAAAGGTACCATCCGAAAAGTAGCCGGCCCTCTGGTGATCGCCGACGGTATGCGCGATGCCAATATGTTTGATGTGGTGCGTGTTTCGGACGAACACCTGATCGGTGAGATCATCGAGATCCACGGCGATCAGGCCTCGATCCAGGTATACGAAGAAACCAGCGGCCTTGGCCCGGGCGCACCGGTGGAATCCACCGGTATGCCCATGAGCGTTGAGCTGGGCCCCGGCCTGATCAAGAGCATTTACGACGGCATTCAGCGCCCGCTGTTCAAGATCATGGAAGCCACGGGCAGCAACCTTTTGCCCCGCGGCGTAGAGGTTCCCAGTCTGGACCGTGCGGCCAAGTGGCATTTTGTGCCCGTGGCCAAGCCCGGCGATGCTCTGGTTCCCGGCGATGTGCTGGGCACCGTGCAGGAGACCCCCGTGATCGTGCATAAGATCATGGTTCCGCAGGGGGCAGGCGGTGTGCTGGAAAGTATTGCCGAGGGCGATTTTACCATCACCGAAACCGTGGCCGTAATGGTTTTGTCTGACGGCAGCAAAAAAGAGATCACCATGCTGCAGCACTGGCCCGTGCGCCGCGGCCGCCCCTATAAGCAAAAGCTGAGCCCCGATGTGCCGCTGATCACCGGCCAGCGCGTGATCGACTGCCTGTTCCCCATTGCCAAGGGCGGCGTGGCAGCCATTCCCGGGCCCTTCGGCTCGGGCAAAACCGTTACCCAGCATCAGCTGGCCAAGTGGGCCGACGCCGATGTGGTGGTGTATATCGGCTGCGGCGAACGCGGCAACGAGATGACCGACGTTCTGAACGAATTTCCCGAGCTGATCGACCCCAAAACCGGCCAGAGCCTGATGGAGCGCACCGTGCTGATCGCCAACACCTCGGATATGCCCGTGGCCGCGCGTGAAGCTTCTATTTATACCGGCATCACCATTGCCGAATATTTCCGCGATATGGGCTACTCGGTGGCCCTGATGGCCGACTCTACCTCCCGCTGGGCCGAGGCTCTGCGCGAGATGTCGGGCCGACTGGAAGAAATGCCCGGTGAAGAAGGCTATCCCGCTTATCTGGGCAGCCGTCTGGCACAGTTTTACGAGCGCGCAGGCCGCGTGATCGTAAACGGTTCCTCCCAGCAGGAGGGCAGCCTTTCGGTGATCGGTGCCGTGTCGCCCGCAGGCGGCGATATTTCCGAGCCGGTCACCCAGGCCACGCTGCGCATTGTAAAGGTGTTCTGGAGCCTTGACTCCGCACTGGCCCAGCAGCGCCACTTCCCCGCCATCAACTGGCTTACCAGCTACAGCCTGTATCAGGATACGCTGGGCCCCTGGCTGAACGAGCAGCAGCCCGGCTGGATGGAGCTGCGCCAACGCATGATGAGCCTTTTGCAGGAGGAAAGCGAGCTGGAGGAGATCGTAAAGCTGGTGGGTCAGGATGCGTTGAGCGCCCCCGACCGCCTCAAGATGGAAGCTGCCCGCAGCATCCGCGAGGACTTTTTGCACCAGAACTCCTTCCACGAGATCGACACCTACACCCCGCTGCATAAGCAGCTGCGCATGATGCAGCTCACCGTGGCCTATTTTGACGATAGTCTGGCCGCTTTGAATCAGGGCGCCGATATAAACGGCCTGATCCGGCTGCCGGTGCGCGAGGCCATTGGCCGCTATAAGTACACCCCCAACGACCAGATCGATCCTGCCTATGAAAAGATCCGCGAGGAAATGGCCGCCCAGATCAGCGAGCTTCTGCAAACAAAGGAGGAGTTCTGATGCCTAAGGAATACCGCACGATACAAGAAGTTGCCGGCCCGTTGATGATGGTGCACGGCGTAGAAAATGTCACCTACAACGAGCTGGGCGAGATTGAGCTGGCCAACGGCGAGATCCGCCGCTGCAAGGTGCTGGAGGTGGACGGCAGCACCGCCCTTGTGCAGCTGTTTGAATCCTCTACCGGCATCAACCTGGAAAGCAGCAAGGTGCGCTTTTTAGGCCACTGCATGGAGCTGGGCGTAAGCGAGGATATGCTGGGCCGCGTGTTTGACGGCCAGGGCCGCCCCATTGACGGCGGGCCCGAAATTCTGCCCGATGCCCGCATGGATATCAATGGCCTGCCCATGAACCCCGCCGCCCGTGTGTATCCCGCCGAGTTTATTCAAACCGGCGTTTCGGCCATCGACGGCCTGAACACGCTGGTGCGCGGCCAGAAGCTGCCCATTTTCTCGGCCTCCGGCCTGCCCCACGCCCAGCTGGCTGCGCAGATTGCGCGCCAGGCAAAGGTGCGCGGCACCGACGAGCCCTTTGCCGTTGTGTTTGCCGCCATGGGCATTACCTTTGAGGAATCCAACTATTTTATCAACTCCTTCAAGGAAACCGGCGCCATCGACCGCACCGTGCTGTTCATCAACCTTGCCAACGACCCCGCTGTTGAGCGCATCAGCACCCCCCGCATGGCGCTGACCGCCGCCGAATATCTGGCATTCAAGAAAAATATGCATGTGCTGGTGATCCTGACCGATATCACCAACTACGCCGACGCCCTGCGTGAGATTTCGGCGGCCCGCAAGGAAGTGCCCGGCCGCCGCGGCTATCCCGGCTATATGTACACCGACCTTGCCAGCCTTTACGAGCGCGCAGGCCGCCAGAAGGGCTGCACCGGCTCCATCACGCTGATCCCCATTCTTTCCATGCCCGAGGATGATAAAACCCACCCCATCCCGGACCTGACCGGCTATATCACCGAGGGCCAGATCATTCTGAGCCGTGAGCTGTACCGCAAGGGCCTGATGCCCCCCATCGATGTGCTGCCCAGTTTGAGCCGACTCAAGGATAAAGGCATTGGCAAGGGCAAGACCCGTGCCGACCATGCCGACACCATGAACCAGCTGTTTGCCGCCTATGCCCGCGGCAAGGACTGCAAAGAGCTGATGACCATTCTGGGCGAGGCCGCCCTGAGCGATGTGGACCTTTTGTACGCCAAGTTTGCCGATGAATTTGAAAAGCAGTATGTGAACCAGGGCTACACCACCGACCGCAGCATTGAGGAAACGCTGGACATTGGCTGGAAGCTGCTGCGCATTCTGCCCCGAAGCGAACTCAAGCGCATCCGCGATGAATATCTGGATGAGTATTACGACCAGAAGTGAGGTGAAGCGGCATGGCAACTACATTGCCCAACCCTACCCGCATGGAGCTTACGCGCTTAAAACGCAAGCTGACCACGGCCCTGCGCGGCCACAAGCTGCTGAAGGATAAGCGCGATGAGCTGATGCGCCAGTTTCTGGATCTGGTGCGCGAAAACAAGGCCCTGCGCGAGCGTGTGGAGGCCGGGCTTGCCCAGTGCAACCAAAACTTTGTGCTGGCCCGTGCCGGCATGAGCGACGAAGAGCTGAACACCGCCATGATGGCCCCCAAGCAGGAGGTGCTGCTGGAAGCCGACAGCCGCAACGTGATGAGCGTGGATGTGCCGGTGTTCCGGTATAAAACCCGCACCAGCGACCCTGCCGACATTTATGCTTATGGCTTTGCCTTTACCAGCGCCGATCTGGACGATGCCGTGCAAAGCCTTGCAGACCTTTTGCCGGATCTTCTTCGCCTGGCCGAGGTGGAAAAAAGCTGCCAGCTGATGGCTGCCGAAATTGAAAAGACCCGCCGCCGCGTGAACGCACTGGAACACGTGATGATCCCCGAAACGCAGCAGCAGATCCGCTATATCACCATGAAGCTGGACGAAAACGAGCGCAGCACCCAGACCCGCCTGATGAAGGTGAAGGATATGATGCTGGAGCAGGCCCACCATTACCGCGAGAAAAACGAAGAAAAATACGCCGCCGGGTAAAAAAGCTCTTACCTGTTAGCTCATAAAGTGTTTCGCACTTTTTCTCATGAGTTTCAAAAAGCCGCCCGCAGTTGGGAAAATTTTCCATAGCTGCGTGTGGCTTTTTGTTTTCCTTGTTTTTTGCGCACAGATTTTTTCTTGGCGCCATTTTTTGATTCTTTCTTTTGGCAATGTTATACTGCAAGTAACCCGATCCTTCGGGTGATACTAAAAAAGAAAGGTGCTGAGATACGAACATGGCGTAAATATTTTTCTGGAGGACGAGACTTTTCAAAAGCTGGGCAAGGAGCTTGTTTCCCTGAATCAGGCCAACGGCGAAATGAAGGCTTATTCCGCTGCACTTTCTACCGGTAATCTTCCGGTGCAGCCGCCCGCAAGGGGAAATCCGCTGTGCGAAAACTTAAAAAATCCGCACGCGAGCCTCAACCACCTTACCTGGCAGGCATAGCAGGTAGCCAAGAGCGATCATTCGCAGTCGGTTTCTTTTCTGGGCGAATTTTCCGAATCCTTCAACGCCATGACCGAGCAGCTGCGCGGGCATTCCCCATTCACTCAAAGCCATCCCCCGCTTTAAAATGCTGCTCACGGTCGTTTTGCCGTAATTTAACCTTTAGCTAAAGAAAGGGGCTGTTGCGCATGTGACAATTCCTCTTATATTCGTAGAATCGAAAAATCAAAAATATATTTTGGTGAAAATAAAAGCATGTGCAACAAATTTTCTTGAAAATCAGAAATTTTCAATTGATTTGTGATGCACATACTTTTTTCTATTGTTCGATTATATGTTTAATTTTTAGGGGCACTACAGCACTTTCATCCAAAGCGGTGTGCAACAGACCCTTTATGTATGCGCTAAAGTTAGTTTTGGGTCGCTTGATTTCTGAATTTTGCCTTGCATACGGCGGCCAAAACCAGTACGGCCAAATACAAAACTGGCGTTGCCGTGAGCCAGGTTGCGCGGCCGACTGCACCTAAAACAGAGCTGTCGGGCGAAGCGTTATACTGCAAAGCGAACGAGAACCCAAGCCCCGCTATAAAAAAATGCAAAACGATCAGCACGCTTGCGTTCAAAACGATGGGCAACACCGCCGCGGGCGCTTTGCGGCCTTTTTTAAAAACGGCATACCCGAGATATGTCGCATTCAAGAGCATCCCCAAAAAAGTGAGTGCCATAAGCTTGTCATGAAACTGAACCGGCAAATTCGGCATACCGTAATCCCCCTGTGATTCTGTGGCTAAAAGGCCGGTGTATTTCGGAATGAAAAACTCGTTTAAGTCTGCGTTTACCGTGGGCTGTTTATCTGCACTATAAGAATAGGCCGCTTCAAACTGCCCATTTACAGTTTTTACCAGTATAGGCACCGAATCCACATGGAATTTTTCCAGCGTGCGCTCATACTGGACATCGTCTTTCCAGTAAGCCGTATCAAAATAATAGATCTGCCAGTGGTTTTCTTTTACAGCCTGCTCCAGATACGGCTGAAAAGCAAGGCAGTCGGGGCAGCTGGAACGGCCGAAATATATGTAGTTTACCCCCGCAAGATCACTTATGGAAGAAACGCTCTGAACGCCCACGATCGGCTCGGCACTCTTGCTTGCTTTGGCGCGCGCTGCCTGCCCAAACCCTGTGCATAGCGGCCACAAAAAAGAAAGTAGCCATACAGCCAGTAAAACCAAAGCAAATTTAGTGTAAGATTTTTTCAAGAGAACACCACCTTCCATCTGGCTTTTTTATATTTTTGCTGAATACTGTAAAATCAAGAGAAACCTTTCCTTGTTTTGATAATAATATGGCAGTTTGCTTTCGTCATCATTTTTTCAAATCGGCTGGCTTCCCATTATAAGCCGGATCAAACAGGGTTACATTTGTTCACCGTGTAAGTAAACGCTCCGTATGCCGGGCGAATGGGCTCAATATCCCAGTTTCCAACGGGACCTATCACGCCGCGATAAGCCAGAACTTCGCCCATATAATGGCAGTCGAACTGCTTGCTAATGCTGGCTTCGTTCGTCCATTTATCACTGCTTCCGCAGGTTTTCTTTACAAGCAGCCACGCGGCAGCACGATGATTTTGGTCAGGATCATTGTGTATAACATTTGTAGGTACCAGCGTTAAAGTCGGTGTAGAACCATAAAGTCACCGGTGAATTTGTTTGAGATGAGTTTATCATGAGTAACGATTTTTTTCAATAAAATCATCTTTAGTGCAAAAATTACATCGCAATCGCAAAAATACTTCATTTATTTCCCTTAAATCTTACTTGGGCAAAATTTCACCGCAAATCAAACTTTTATTTGTGCCTTCGGCAATTTTTCAGCAATTTAATGTTAGTGCGTAAATCATTATCATTTGACATTTCATAGGCAGGCGGTATATTTTGGTAGTAAATAGATTTAACTCAATGTGAAAAGAGGATTCCATGATTCATATACTGATTTGTGATGATGACCCTGACTTTGTGCTTGATTTGCACAAAAAGCTTGAAAAACAATACGGTCATCGAAAGCCCTGTATTGAAATAACCGATATCTGCGATCCCGCCAAAATCACTCGGCAAGACGCACAAAAAGCAGATATTATATTTTTAGATGTCGATATGGGGAAAATAAGCGGCATAGATTTAGCGCGAAAAATAAGAATGGTTCGAAAAGATGCCGTTTTAATATATGTGAGCAATTATTTGCAATATGCCCCATCCGGATATGAGGTAAACGCCTTTCGTTATATTGAAAAAAGCGATCTGAAAAACAAGTTACCGGTATATTTTGAACAGGCTCTTGTTGTGTGCTTAAAAGAAAAAGCCTGTATTTCTGTAATATGCGAAAAAACTGAAATCGAAATTCCTGTATCAAGTTTTGTTTATGCTGAAGTTTATCAAAAAACGCATTCTCTTTTATTGCATTTAAACCAGTATAAGCCGGATACGCTCATTACGAATATGACGATCAGCTCTTTAGAAAAAAAAAGCAAGTGAACTGGGCTTTTTAAGAATCCATAAAAGCTATCTTGTGAATATGTCTTTTATAAAATCCATCAGCAGCACCATTACCGTTTTAAAAACCGGAGAAGAGTTACCCACAAGCGCACGAGGTTATCAAAATATAAAATCGATCTGGCTTGAATGGAAAGGGAATCAGTAATGGAATATGTTTTAAGTGCCCTATTCACCTCTACCTCTGCCGTTACATTCATTATGATCTATGATTCTTTTTTTGAAAGAAAATATCAAGCAAAAAAATTTTTCTCTCTTGTTTTAATGCTCGTGACTCTTATTTACCTGTTTCTCAATATCGGTAACGAATACTCCTCTTTAAATGTATTTTCTCAAACTGCAGAGCCTTTGTTTTTCTTTTTTATGTGTTTTTTTCTGTATAAAGGAAACTTCTTGCCAAAATTATTTGTTACTATATCAGCTTATTGTATTATTCTTGCTTTGAGTACCGTTTTTAAAATCTTTTCGGCCGAAATCTTCCATCTATCCACAAATGCCTTTATGGAAAACCGGCTTCTGTATACGCTGTTTTTGTTTGCAGCAAATTTTTGTATACTCTTTCTGGCTTCTCTTTTTCGTTATGCCTTTTCCATGTTTAAACATGCAGACTGTGGGTTTAACAGTACTCCTTTTCTGTTCGTTATTTGTTTGTTTCCGATTTCAACAATTTATACCATTCTGTTTTTTGTCAAAGAAATTCTCAAACCCAATGTATTCCGTTACTCCTTTTATGACCTGATTCCTCTGATAGCGTTTTTGGGCGCAACGAATCTCGCTGCACTTGTTATGGTCAGTTGGTTTCAAACACACACAGAAGAACATAAAAAACTGGTTTCGCTAAGCGAGCAAACCCGCGCTCAACAGGAATGCATTGAAGCTCTTAGCGTTTCATATGAAAATCAAAGAAAAATGTCGCATGATTTTCATAAGCATATGCAGGTATTGTCAAATTTATTGCTTTCAGACGATATGGAAAATGCAAAGCAATATCTAAACCAAATCAGCGAATGGCAAACCAGTCGTGTGCTTATTGTTGAAACAAATAATTCTACAATGAATGCATTGCTCAACCAAAAAGCTTATGCGGCAAAGGCGCATCGGATCGATATGATTTTTAAGGTCAATGATCTTTCCGGTTTGGCCATTAAAACAATTGATTATATTTTAGTTCTGGGAAACCTTCTGGATAATGCTTTAGAAGCCTGCCAGACATTGCCAAAGGAATCTTTTAAGCAAATTTCCGTGAAGGTTGTCTTAGAAGAAAATACTTTGTTTATTTCTATACGAAATCCCAGCAATCCTGTTAAAATCAAAGAAAACTCTATCGCCACAACAAAGCAGAATCCCGCCTTACATGGATTTGGCTTACCCACAATAAAAGAGATTCTGCGTAATAATAATGCAGAATATGTAATGCGTTATAAAGACGGTTTCTTCACCTTTGCAATCGAATGGCAAAACAAAGCTGCCTCTTCTTTGCATTGACGACATATTTTTTGCATTTGCGCTGTTTTTGATGACAATCCACAAAAAATCCGCTATTCTTTCTATTCATTACGAAGTTAAGAAAGCGCTTTATTTATGGAAAAAATTTCAAAAAATATATCATTGTATCTTTTCCATCATAATTTAATCTATGAAAATCAAATAGAATGGTGTCAATATATAATTACCAATCATATGATGGGTTTTTTATCGTTTATTGTATTGGTTTCTTTAGGAGCTCTTGTTTCCAATTTCTTCAGCTCTTTAATTTTTTTCTTTTTCTTTCGATTTTTGCGTTCAAGAACAGGTGGATTTCATGCCAAGACCCCATTCGGCTGCATAGTTGCATCGTCTTTAAATCAAATTGCGTTTTTACTTCTATCTCAAGTAAATAGTAAAAAAAGTTTTCTCTGGATTCTATGCATTCCAACAATCATTATTATTTTTTCCTTATCACCTGCAAATAATGCAAATCTGCATTTATCTTCCCATGAATTTCTATCGCTGAAGCCTAAGATTTATTACCGAGTCATAATTACAGCATCATTTGCCGTATTGATGTCTTATATTGACATTCAAATTTCAGCTTGTATTACGGCAGCAATGATTTCTGATGCACTGCTTTTGTCCTTAGCACATCTAGGATTTGGGCAGCAATAAAGTAAACTTACGATTGTAAAGGAATACAAATGATACATCAAAATGAAAGCCGCATCAAGAGTCTAACAAGGGATATTATTCAGAAAATGCTTTGTTCTGAATATCTTACTTGGCCACCCACGACGCCGTTTGGTATATACCAGCCTCACCGACCGGAACGGCTTCCCGAATCCATGGAAAAAATCGTTGAGTGCAATCAGATCAATGCCGTCGGGACGATCGTCCTGCTGGAGGAGGCGGCAAAAGCCGGCGTAAAAAAACTGATCCTCAGCACTTCCGCGGCAAATTACGGCGACAACCCGGTTTCTCCGAAAGTGGAAACCATGATTCCCGAACCCAAGAGCCCCTATTCCATCACAAAACTTGACGGGGAATATTACTGCGACATGTTCACCAAGACAGGGCGCCTTCAGACCGCCTGCCTCCGTTATTTCAATGTGTTCGGCCCGCGCCAGAATCCGAAAAACGCATACGCCGCCGCAGTTCCGATCTTCATCACGAAGGCGCTTGCCAATGAAGACATCACCATTTTCGGTGACGGGGAGCAGACCCGCGACTTTGTCTTCGTAAAAGACATTGCCGCCGCCAACGCATTCATGGCGGAACATGATTTCACGGGAGTTTTCAATGTCGCCTACGGCGGTAAAATGACGATCAACCATCTGGCGGAACTGATCGTGGAGATTCTCGGTTCCAAATCAAAGATTGTTCATCTTCCGGAACGCCCCGGCGATGTCAAACACTCCACAGCCTGTGTGGATAAGCTGCTTGCGACCGGTTTCAAACCGTCATGGGATTTCAAACGCGGCCTGGAAGTCACCG
>OLGE01000450.1_pt1 | contig 49408 bp, 39 predicted proteins | sample 1605151 | NCBI WGS metagenome assembly OLGE01 (sample SAMEA3888912, study PRJEB22519) | human gut metagenome | biome: human gut; feature: human-associated habitat; material: faeces | place: Denmark | collected 2010
ATGTAATTCAAATCTACAACGCTTCGGGCACGCTGGTTGGAAGCTACACCTACGACGCATGGGGCAGAGTAACCGAAAATGCCACATCAGCCGATACGGAGAATATAACCGAGACAAACCCGATCCGTTATCGTGGTTATTACTACGATACGGAAACGAGACTCTACTACCTCAAGAGCAGGTACTATGATCCGGCAGTTAAAAGGTTCTTGAATGCGGATGGATTGATTTCGACAGGAATTGAAGATGTTTGCAAAAACATGTTTGCATATTGTAAAAATGATCCTGTTAACATGGCTGACTCGAGTGGAAATGATCCCGTTCCGGCTTGGGCTTTACACATAATATCGGGCACGGCAACAGAAAGTGAATATGCTGAAGCTTTATCGGTCAATCCGAATGCGTGGCATGGTTCTGCAGGGTATAGGGTAAGACATGCAATTGAATTAGCAAAACAACATCTTCCAAACAAGAATAATGAGTTTGGTAGATCAAAAAATAAAGAATTTACACAACGCAAAGATAAAAAAAAGGGTAGTGAAAACAGAGGAAAAAGTGGAGCAAGAGAAAGAAATGTTGCCCATCCAAATGGTGAGGAACATAGTAGAGTCCCTAAGGGCAATAAAGGTATAAGAAGAATTGAAGTAGGCCTTACTCTCGCTTCAATAAGTGCGGCTATTATCTTTATGGTTGCCAATGATGTTACTGTTGTTGGAATAGCAGACGATGAGATGTTACCTGAATATGTTGAATTATGGTGGGATACGGCTCAGCAGGTTGTTAACTCAACTGACTTTTATTATTTCCCACAGTTAGTTCCAGTAGGATAGGGGTGCAGTATGTTTATATATAAAAAATCGAAACTAAATAATGGCTTACAATTATGGCAAACATATTTACCAAATACTCATTCAATTTCAATTGGCTTGTTTGTTAAAGCAGGTGTACAATATGAAAAGAAAAAATTTATTGGAATTTCACATTTGCTTGAGCATCTTCATTTTAGAGAATTAAATAATATGAATCAAGATGATTTATACTATTTAATGGAAAGCATGGGGACTACTCTGCGTGCTGAAACATATCGCGATTTCATATATTTTCATATGAAAGTTTTGCCTAAATACTTTGAAAAAACACTTGATATTTGGAAAGGTATTTTACAAACACATAATTGGAGTATAGATGCTTTAGAAAAGGAGAAAGAGGTAGTTATAAGACAAATTGCCGAATATTCTGATTTTAATATTGATACAATTTCACGACAGAATTATATGGGAAATATATCATTATCAAATCAGATTATGGGGAGTTTAGAAGGTATAAAAAAAATAACATCTGAGGATATTCTTGAGCATAAAAAGAAATTTTTTTCTAGCACAAATATGGTTATGTGTATTTCTGGCAATTTTGATAAAGATGCAATAGAACATATTAATGAAAAAATTGGAAAAATTAGATTACCAAATCGGCATCTCAATGAGAACTGTGAATTCCCAAAGAATTTTGGTAAACGAAAATCTGATTTCTTAATTGATGATAACAATTGGAATATATGTGAAGTTGATATTTGTTTTGATATCGACGTAAATTTATATGATTTGAAACAAATTGATGTTCTAAATTGTATTTTAGGAGAAGGGGTGGGCTCTAAATTACAAAAAGTTTTAAGAGAAAAATATGGCCTTTCCTCAGACATTTCATCGTTTGTTGAAAAATACAAGTATTTTGAGTTTTTACATATTAGATTTTCCGTAGAAAGGGAGAATTTATTGTTCTCATTAGAACTTGTAGTAAATGTTTTAAATGGATTAAAGAAAAAAATTATAGTTGGTGATTTGAATGTTGCTGTGCCATTTTATACTGATTGTTATGATTTCCTTTTAGATGATCCTGAAGAACTAAATTTCATGAATGGATGGAATGAATTTGTTTTAGGTAGACCGTTCGGTAGATATGATTGTATAGAGAAATCTCCAAATATATATTCACAAATAGCGAAGAGACTTTTTATAAAATCAAATCTATCATTAACAATACTTGGAAAAGATTGTTGCCAAATTAAAAAAAGTATTAATCAAATTATAGAAAAAATTAATACATGAGTATTACTATGTCGGCGATCGCTTGCAGTATGAAACACTCGGCGAAAGCAGTGCTTTGTGGTATTTCTATGATGCGGACGGAAAACCGTCGGGTATTCGTTACAAGAACGGCGACAGCATAAACGATTACTACTTCGTCTGCAACTGGCGAGGCGATGTAATTCAAATCTACAACGCTTCGGGCACGCTGGTTGGAAGCTACACCTACGACGCATGGGGCAGAGTAACCGAAAATGCCACATCAGCCGATACACAGAACATAACCGAGACCAATCCCATTCGTTATCGTGGCTATTACTACGATACAGAGACAAGACTCTACTACCTCAAGAGCAGATACTATGACCCGGCGGTTAAAAGGTTTCTGAATGCGGATGATAGTGATATTTTGCAAGAAGAACAAAATTGTTTGTTGCAATATAATCTTTATACATATTGTTTTAATAATCCCGCTAATATGAATGATGATGAGGGTGAAAGATCTCTAACTTTGAAGAAAAAAGCGGCTTCATTAGGAGTTACTCTAGGAATTTTATTGATTGCACTTAAATTACTGGGAGTTGTCGCAACGCCATATATTGCTATTGGCGTTATTGCTTTTGCGGTCGGTTATTTAGGGTATAGAGTTTATAAGAGTGCTAAAGGACAAAAAGCCAAGAAGAAGACTGCTAAAAAAAGTGGAAAAGAAAAGGCGAGTGATGCACCTGATTGGGCTAAAAGAGAAAAATATAATCCTAAAAAGTCTGCAGATAGAAATGCTCGTGATGTTCTTGACAAGAAGTATGGCAAAGGAAACTATAAAACAGGTCCGAATTCCGAATATAGTAAAATAAAAAAATGGTTGCAAAGATCAAAAGGTTATAAATAATGAGGTGTTTAAATGAATAAGACATATATGTTAATTCATAAAAGACTGGTTGAAATACACTCTGATAGTGAAAATGTTTATAGCACAATGCTTTTAGGCTTTTTTTCATCAGATATTAAATGTGAAGAAGCAATACAGTATTACTTGAAAAAGCCTGGATTTAAAGATTATCCCGATGATTTTAAAATTAAAACGGTATATGCAGATGTTGATGATTTTAACAGTATTGTCGGAAATTTTATTAAATCAGTTTTCTATCTTTCACATGAATATAATGACAGTGGATATGATTATGTGTCTAATTTAGGATTTTATTCAAGTGAAGAAAGGGCTGTTGCTGCTTTAAAAAGATATAAGGCAGGGGACGAATATGTTAATTGTCCGGATGGATTTTCTATTGATAAGTACGAAATAGATCATACCGAATGGAATGAAGGCTTTTTTGTCTATTGAATGACTTGGCTTCGATATTATGAAAATTGTTTGTCTGTATTTTGTCGGTCAAATATCAGATAATATTTATGCTTTTTATCAACGTAGAGTACATTTTCATAAAGCCGTGCACGGTTGCTGAAATTACGACTCCTTTCCAAACGTAACCCGCAACCGTGCACGGCACCCCCACCATAGGCGCCCCTTCAGGGGAGCTGTCACGGCTCGTCCGTGACTGAGGGGTTTGTGTAAAGTTAGATAAATTTATCGTTAAGTGTGGGCTCCTCCTCCGGGGGAGCTGGCGCGCAAGCGACTGAGGGCGTAAAAACACAGAAACTCTCCAAAGCCTCCCCTTGATTGATTCAAGGGTAGCGCAGTGTCGACACGGTAGTGAATGACAGTCCGGTGGACTGTCAGAGCCGTGGCGTGACCGAGCCGCAGCGAGACGGTGGACCGCTTGCGGTGGTGGGGATAAAGACGAGCTGACAACGGCGGAAATATTCTGTCAACGGCGGTATATCCGCTGACGTGGGGCAGTCTGAGCGGCGTTACGGCGACCGATACGACAGCGTATACCTACGGCGACAGCAATTGGAAGGACAAGCTGACGGCATACGGAAGCACGCAGTTAACCTATGATGCGATAGGAAATCCGCTGACTTACAGGGGCTACACGCTCACATGGCAGAACGGCAGACAGCTTGCGTCAATGCAGCTCATGCAGATGCGAATTGAATTCACCTATGATGTTGACGGACTGAGAACATCGAAAACTATTCCCAATGTAGATTTGGAGCACAAGTATTACTATGTCGGCAACCGCTTGCAGTATGAAACAATCAGTGACAGCAGTGCTTTGTGGTATTTTTACGATGCGGACGGAAACCCGTCGGGAATCAGGTATAAAGATAATAGTGGCACAGTAAACGATTACTAAAACTTTATTAAACCGACGTGTATGCAACAAGTATAAAAGATCGATTCTCGAGTAAGATTATCGGTCTTTTTTTTATTGCCTAAATTTATTACATAGCTGTTACTTGAAAGAGTAGCGGCAATTTTTATGAAAGGAGATTTTGGAATGTTTATTCTGTCAGGACTTTAGCAATGTTATGTTAAAATCTAAGAGGGAGGTAATTCTATCGAGAATGAAAATGTAACAGAAATACCATTGTCACAGATTCGTGACTTTCCCGATCATCCCTATCAGGTTAAAGATGATGAGTGTATGAACGACCTTGTTTCAAGTATTAAGGAACGTGGTCTTATTCAACCTATCATTGTACGACCGATTGAAGATTATCTCTATGAAATGGTGTCCGGTCACAGGCGCAAGCGAGCTTTTGAACTTGCAGGATTAAAGTCAATTCCTGCTAAAGTTGTGGAGCTTACAAGAGACGAAGCAATTTTAGTTATGGTTGACTCAAATTTACAGAGAGAAGTAATCTTGCCAAGTGAAAAAGCGAAAGCGTATAAGATGAGACTTGATGCTATGAAAAGGCAGGGACAGCGTTCTGATCTAACTTCCAACCCGGTGAGTGGGAAGTTAAAAGGAATGGAATCAGCTGGTATTATCGGTGAACAATCCGGTGATAGTCAAACACAAGTTCGCCGATACATTCGCCTGACTGAATTGATCCCCGAAATGCTTGACCTTGTTGACGAAGGGAAAGTTGCGATGAGACCTGCTGTTGAAATTTCATACCTTCCGAAAGAATCTCAGGAGCAGTTGGTTAAGGCAATGGAATTTTCGGACGCCACACCGTCGCATTATCAGGCAATAAGAATGAAGAACTGTTATCGTGACGGTAAATTAACAGAAGAAGTTATAGATACAATAATGGATGAGGCGAAGCCCAATCAAAAAGGAAAATCACCGTTTAGAGATAAACGAATTGAGGACTTGATTCCGCAGTCCGTTCCGAGAGATAAACAGTGCGATTATGTGCTGAAAGCTCTAAGGTTCTATAACAAATACAGAGAACGAGCAAGAGATAACCGTGAAAGGTGAAATCTTGCTCTATTTTTATTTATGAAAGGATTTTATATTATGATTATTAAAGCAGAAATTACAAAGAGAGTAAACGGGGATAAGCCGCTCAAGGCTTTCGCAGACGTTATTATCGACGGTGCGGTTGTAATTCACGGCATCGGCGTTGTTGAAAAGGAAGCAGGCAGATATATCACAATGCCTCGTTCACAGTGGAAGAACAAAGAAGGCGAAATCAGACAGAGAGATATTTGTCACCCGATTTCAACTGCGGCACGCAGTATGATTGAAGAAGCCGTATTTGCCGCCTACGACAGTACGGACGAAAACTAAGGAACGGGAGGTGAAAAATTATGGCTAACAAGTTTATGTCAAAAGTAAAAGCTCTTTGCAAAAAGGCAAAGGACTCACTTGAAGCAAAGACAGCAGTTATGAAAGCAAATGCACATACAACTTTCGACGGCACAGTCGCCGAAGCGTATGTCGATACCGGAGTGAAAATTCTCATTGCCGTTGTAATCGGCGCACTTCTTCTCGCAGGTCTTTACACATTGTTCAACACAACCATTATGCCGACTGTGTCCGATAAGATCACAGAGCTTTTCGGCTATAACGGTTAATCAAAAATTTTTTCGGAGGTATTTATTATGTTTAATAAGGTTAAGTCATTTTTGGGTAAGGTTATTTCAAAGGCAGAAAACAAGATTGAGACAGCAAAGGCTGTTATGAACGCAAGAGCGCACACCGTGCTTGACGGCACAGTTGCAGAAGCGTATGTCGATACAGGAGTTAAGATACTCATTGCCGTTGTAATCGGCGCACTTCTTCTCACCCTGCTTTATGCTCTTTTCAATGACACAATTATGCCGAGCGTAACGGAAAAAGTCGAGGGACTTTTTGATTACGCAGGCTAAATAAAAAACGGCGGGGCGGCTTATGCCGTCTCGCTTTAAGGACGATATATGATGATAAGAAGTATTCAACAAATCGGACCGATAAGACCCGTTATGATTGAAAAGACACCTACGCTGAACTTAAATGCGTTACCCGATTTCATATTCCTGATGATTTTACTGTTCGTAATTTATCGAATTTCGGAATCGGTGATTAGACGGACACCCGGATATACAAAAGAAGATAAAAAAATCCCAATATATCAAATCATCTGTATTATTGTTGTGTCAAGTCTGCAAATCGAGTTCGGATGGTCGGAGGAGCTTGTAAAAGGCATTATTCTTTTGCTGATTTCACTTTATGCCTCGGTGTCGGATATTCAAACACACAGAGTAAAGGATCTTGCTTCGGTGATGATCTTAATTACAGGATTTATAGGGATGACCGCATCGGAAATTCCAAAACATCTTTTCGACGGACTTTTAATCGGCGGTATCTTATTTATATGTGCCGTTGCAAGTAACAACAGGATAGGCGGAGCCGATGTGAAAATGTCGGCGGCTTGCTCTTTTTTACTCGGTTTTCAGCGGGGTATGGCAGGTCTCGTTATCGGTCTTTTGTCGGCAATAATATGCAATCTGATTTTAAATCGTAAATCTAAGATAAAAGGAAAAGCGTTCCCGCTGGTACCGTATTTGTCGGTTGGATTTATGGTTATGTACTTCTTTTAAGGAGGCTTAAACAAAATGAAAAACAGAACAGCAATAGGAATTGTGTGTATAATTCTTGCCGTTGCCATAACATTTGTTGTTTCTCCGATGGTTAATAAGGTGTCGGATAAGAAAACGGAAACGGTGAGATTTACAACAAACGTAACACACGGAACAAAAATAAAGGAAACAGATGTTGAAGTCGTGAAGATTTCAAATTCCGCATTGCCCGATAAGGTCGTTAAGAATAAGACTGCGGTTGTCGGAAAGTATGCGACGGCGGACTTATTCAAAGGCGATTTTGCAACAGAAAACAAAATAACGGATAATGCCAATACAGCGTCGGACGTTATGGCTTCGCTCAAAGGCAATAAGGTGGCGATGAGTATTACAATTAACTCATTTGCCGGAGGTCTTTCAGGCAAGCTGCAAAACGGCGATGTTGTGAGCATTTGCGTAACAGGCAAAGACAATAAAACCGAAATACCTGCGGAGCTTAAATATGTTAAGGTAATAACGACAACAACTTCGGGCGGCATTGATGAAAACGATGTTGTAGAGAATGAGGACGGCAGCTTTGATCTGCCGACTACAATTACGGTGCTTGTGTCGGTTGAACAGGCAAGAATACTTGCAAACTATGAAAAGAACGCAGCAATGCATATTGTACTTGTTTACAGAGGTGATGACACTTCTGCCGAAAAGTTTTTGAAAGCACAGGACGCATATCTTGAAAAGAACAGCAGAAACGGAGGGTGAATATGGCGAAGATTATTTCGGTTATAGGTTCACCGGGCAGCGGAAAAACAACGGTTGCGTTAAAACTTGCTCAGGAGCTTTATTGCTCAACGTCGAACGGAGCGGTAATCTACCTTTCTCCGTCATTGAAAGTTCCTGCTTTGGGAGTTCTTTTTCCTAATTACAAGCCCGACAGTGTTTTTTCTCTCGGAGCAATGTTTGATAAAACAGATATATTTGAAGAAGATGTTTTAAATCATCTGGTTACGGTCAAAGCAATGAACAATTTCGGCTGTCTCGGATATATGACGGGAGAAAACAAATATACCTATGCACAGCTTACCGAGGATAAAGTCAGTTCCTTTTTTGATGTGCTTGACAGAATGACAGGATATGTGTTTGTTGATTGCACCGATGAGGGAAATGATCTCATTTCCCGGTATGCTTTGAGAGAATCCGATGAGGTCATGCTGGTTCTTTCTCCCGACCTTAAAAGTATGGTCTATCTTGCATCAAATGAGGAAATCTTCGGCACAAACGCAGAGAGAGCAATAAAAGTTTTGAATGTAACCGAAAATGAACTCTTTTCTCCGATTGACGACGTGAAAGCAAATGTGAAAAACATTTCGTTTGTCTTACCGTTCAGCAGGCAGATAAGAAGTCAGCACCTTGACGGACTGCTTTATGAAAGGGCAAAGGATAAAGCGTACAGAAAAGAGCTTATGAAAATTGTAAATGTAATAATTTAAGAGGAGGACGGAAAGTGCAGAAACACATTGATTTTGTGCCGCTGCTTTCAATGGTTCAGGAGCATATCTCCTCCCGATATGCGGCGGCACTTTCAGATAAGAATAAATTACCTCAGCTCAAGTCATATATCGACAAGTTTCTCCGAGACGGCGGATATGCCGTTGACGGATTGTCACAGTCGGATTTGAGCGACAGACTTTATTTCGAGATGGCAGAGTATTCAATCCTTACAAAGTATCTCGGCAGAGATAATATTGAGGAGATAAATATCAATGCGTGGAATGATATTGCAATTACCTATACTTCGGGAAGAACCGTGAAAACAAAGGAACATTTCTATTCTCCGTCACACGCAGTTGATATAGTTAAAAGACTGCTCCATCATTCGGGTATGATTATTGATAACTCGACGCCTATGTCTCAGGGACATTTGCCGAACAATACAAGAATTACTGCGTTGAAAGAACCGATTGTTGACAATGATGTCGGAGTGAGTGTTTCAATTCGACTTCTGCATCCGTCGAGGGTGAATAAAAAAGAAATTATCCAATCGGGTAATGCGACCGAGAAGATGATGGATTTTCTCTGTATGTGTATGAGATACGGCGTTTCAACTGTAGTTGCCGGAGCCACAAGCTCAGGTAAAACTACCTTGCTTAATGCTTTGCTTTCAACGATTCCCGATAGAAAGAGAGTTTTTACTATTGAAACAGGCTCAAGAGAGCTTTCACTTGTCAGAAAAAAGAAGGGCAGAGTTGTAAACAATGTTGTGCATACTCTGTCAAGACCTTCGGATAATCCCGCATTTGATATAACGCAGGAAGATCTTGTCGTGGCTTCACTGCGATTTAATCCCGATATTGTTTGTGTCGGAGAAATGCGAGATGTAGAGTGCTATTCTGCGGTTGAAGCAAGCCTTACGGGGCATACAGTTGTATCAACCGTTCACGCTTTCGCAGCGGATTCCGCACATATGAGAATTGCGCTTCTGTGTCAGAAAAGATTTCCGATTGACTTCAAAACTTCTCTTATGCAGGCGGGTCAGGCTTTCCCCATAGTCGTTTACACACATAAACTTGAAAACAACGAAAGAAAGATTATGGATATATCGGAATGTGAAATACTTCCGAGCGGCGACAGAGTTTACCATACTTTGTTTAGGTTTAACATAACGAATAATGAGATTGTAAACGGCAGATATATCACCGAGGGATTTTTTGATCAGCCCGAAATAATGTCGGATAATCTTAAACGCAAATTACTTCAGTTCGGCGTTCCGCAGGAGGAATTGAACAAATTCTTAGAGAGGGGAGCGGATTACAAATGATTTTTCCCGTAATTGCATCTGTATTTTTAATAATCGCAGTCGTTTGTTTTTTCAATTTGACTCCGCAGCAGATTACGGATGATATAAATTCGGTTATTTCAAAGAAACCGAATCTCCGTGACAGGGCAAGATCGCTTAGATCCGGAAAGAAGAAAAAAGGATTGGGCGCAAGGCTCAACTACCTTCAGTCCGCCTTAAAAGCCTGCGGAAAAGAAAGCAATTTTGCAGTTGTATGTTCTTCAGCCCTCATTCTCTTTGCTGTCGGTGCGGTAGCTGCCGTTTTAATCAATAACATTTTCCTTATTCCCGCTTTTTCGGTTGCCTTTGCAATGATTCCTTTTATTTATGTAAAGAACATAACAAGTATATATGAAAGGCAAACAAAAGAAGAGCTCGAAACCACACTCTCGATAATTACAACGTCGTATGTCAGAAGTGACGATATCGTTTCGGCGGTACAGGAGAATTTGCCGTATATAAGACCGCCGCTGAAAGATTGTTTTACAGCGTTTATCGGTGATGCGCTGGCGGTGTCGTCAAATATCAAGCGTGCAATTAAGAAGCTCAAGGCAAAGATTGACGATGAGATATTTCAAGAATGGTGTGATACACTGATTCAGTGTCAGGATAACAGAGAAATGAAAGACACTTTACAGCCTGTTGTTGCCAAACTTACCGATGTGCGTATAGTAAATAACGAGCTTAACACTATGATGTCGGTAGTCAGGACGGAGTATTACACAATGGTCGGTCTTGTTGTCGGCAATGTTCCGCTTCTTTATGTTCTGAATAAAGATTGGTTTCATACGCTCATATATGAAACATCGGGCAAAATGGTTCTGGGCGTATGCGGAATAGTTATCGTAATAACATATTTCTTTATGCTGAAGTTTACAAAACCTGTTGAATTTAAGAGGTAGGAGGCGGTCGAATGATAATGAAAATATTTATGATCTTTCTTATCGGGACAGGTCTGTTTATGATACTTGCCGACTGCTTCCGAATACCGTATATGAGAACATCAAAAGCGGTAAAGAACCTTGCAAAGCAGCAGAAAGAAAAGACAAGCAGTATTGATGTTTGGCTTTCATCGCTTGCTTCATTCATTGCAAAGAGGCTAAAGTTGAATGAATTTAAAAAGGCTCGGCTTGAAGCCGATCTCAGAACGGCCCGGATGAATATATCTCCGGAAATGTTTATAGCGAATGCCGTTGTAAAATCATTCATTATTGCCGTACTTGCAATCCCTGTTCTCTTTATATTTCCTATTCTGTCACCGATAATTATTTTTCTTTCGTTTGTCCTTTATAAAATGCATATGAAAAGTATCGAAAAAAGGATAAGAAGAAAGCGTGAACAGATTGAATACGAGCTTCCGAGGTTGGTATTTAAAATCGAAAAGACGCTGACCCACAGCAAGGACGTTCTGTATATTATCGAATCGTTTGCAAAAAATGCGGGAGCCGAACTCAAGCACGAACTTGATATAACCGCCGCTGATATGAGGTCGGGCAATCAGGAGATTGCAATTACAAGGCTTGAGGGAAGGGTTGGATCACCGTTGATGAGCGATGTGTGCCGTGGATTGATTTCCATATCAAGAGGTGATGTCAATACGGTGTATTGGAACTCTTTATCGCTCAAATTTGCGGATATTCAAAGACAACAATTAAGGCTTGAGGCGCAGAAGATACCGAAGAAAGTTAAAAGACTTTCGATGTGTCTTCTGTTTTGCTTTATGCTCATATACATTGTAGTCATTCTTGCACAGATTATGTCATCCGTGGGCGTGCTGTTTAATTGACGGAGGTGTAAAGGTGAGAAGATTTTTTAGATCTCAAAAAGGCGAGGGATATATTGATGTTGTAATCGGTATTCTTGCTTTAATGGCGGTTCTTGTTGTTACGCTTAACATCTTTGAATTTATGACGCTTAAAGAGGATCTCGATGAAATAAGCGGACAGTTGATTGAAACTGCAACTTTTAACGGTTGTTTTGACGCCGCATTTGACGAAAGGGCAGAGGACTTGCAAAATCGTTTCTTTCAATTTGATGTTGAAACGGACGCACAGGAGTATTTCAATACTTCATATAAAAGGGTTCAGCTCGGCGACAAGATGGAAGTGACGGTATCCGTTGAAACCTATGTCCGTGGATTGGGTGTATTCAAAATACCGATAACCGTTACAAGTCACAGATCGGGCATATCGGAAAAATATTGGAAGTAGGTGACGATTTTGAAAGTTTTATCTTCAAAGAAAGCCGAGGGATATATAATGCCCTGCGTTTTGATAATTGTCTTGGCGGCAATCTTTTCGGGAATATTCGTTTATTCGGCTTCTCTTTCAAAAGTCAATGTTATGAAAGAGAACAGTAAGATTGTTCTTGATAGCTTTGTAACGCAAAAAGCAACCGAGATATTCAACAGCATAAAGCAGGGCAATGACTATACGGAAGTAATTGATCAAAGCCGTTATCAATCTGCACTCATCAACTTTTGCACATTGGAAAGAGACGGTGAAAACCTGTATAGTACAGATGCGGACGGCAAAGTGCAGTTCCACATATCCGAACCTGTAATCAGCTTCAAAGCGGAACACGAGCTTAAACTGTGCGTGAGTTATACGATGTCGGTACCGATTTGTTTTGCAGGTGCGTATATCACTTCTGCATCAATTCCGGTGGAAGTATCGTCCGTATTAACCGAAAAATTTTGATTTATGGAGGAAAAAGAGTATGAAAAAGTTTAAAGGAAACAAGATTGTTATATTACTGCTTGCGGCAGTAATCATTGCTTTGGCAGTGTTTGCGATTTTAAAGAGCCGCTCGTCTGACAACAAGAAAACGGAAATCGTTTCAAAGACAACGACCGAAGCGGTTGAAGTATCCGATGATATTGTTATCAAGGATAACCCGACCGAGAAAGTCGAAAATACAGAAAAAATGTCGAAAAAGGTAATCAAACCCGAAGAACCGACAACAAAGAAAAAGAGTACGGGTAATAAGGTTCAGAAAGTTAACACGGAAAAACCTGCCGCACCCGTAACAAGAGGCAATCCGGCAGGTATATCGCAGGGTAAGAATTATGAAATTATCGACAACGGCAATGATGATGTGAACGAATACAGCTGCGGAACAAAGGGACATCACTGCGACAGCAAGGAGACACACGACTTTATAGTGAGCCTTGAAAAGAAAGGCTGTCCGTATTGCGGTTCACATTTCTGCAAGAGCTTCTATACCTATGACGAATGGGGTAACGCCTGTTATGATCCGACGAAATGTGACAAGTATTCCGAAAAGAACGATCCTTGCGAATACTGTCAGGTTTGCGGTAAAAAGGTCGGAACAGGCTCGGGTGATACTTGTGTCAGATTTACGGTTGATACCAAATGCCCCGAATGCGGTAAAAATGTAAAGGCTAAAACTTGCCATTCACATTAAATATTTATATTAAACTTGCAATTCGCTTGCATATCGCAATCATTTGTGATATACTAATTGCGAAAGGAAGTGTTTTTATGGCAAGAACATCAAATGTTTTCGCACGAGTTGAACCTCAGATTAAAGAGGAAGCCGAAGAAATCCTTGAGCAGCTCGGTATTCCGATGTCAAATGCGGTCGGAATGTTTTTAAGACAGGTTGTTATGCAAAGAGGAATTCCTTTTGAAATGAAGTTGCCTAAAAATATGCCTTTGGCATACGAAGGTCTTTCAAAGTCTGAGTTTGACGCTGAAATGGAGAAAGGAATGGCGGATGTAAAAGACGGCAATGTAGTTTCGGCAGATGATGCGGAAAAATATATTCGTCAAAAATACAGTATATGAATTGGAAAATTGTTTATACCAAAAAAGCGTTTGAGGATCTTGACGGTATTGTTGATTATATTTCGAATGTGCTGCTTGAACCCGAAATTGCCAAGAATCTGTTTAATCTGATTATCAAAGAAATCAAGGGACTTAGTCAGTTGCCGATGAGACACAAACTTTGGGATGATGAACCTTGGCGAAGTCAGGGCGTTCGTGTAATGAGGGTTAAGAATTACTTGGTCTTTTATTATCCGAACGAAAAACAAATGACTGTTTATATTACAAGAATTATGTATGCGGGCAGAGATATTTTAAAACAACTCAGTGAAGAATAGAATATTTTTGTCAACTTATTTTGTAAAAGCTCGATTTAAAATCGGGCTTTATTTTTTTGGAAAGTGAGATGATGAATATAAAAAAGGTAATTTCAATCATAATGGTTTTCTGCGTGGTTTTCTCTTCAATTTCTATTGCCGTGTTTTCTCTGTCTTGGGACGGAAGCTCGGCAGGAGGAAGCACAAACGCAGTAAACGGAAGCGCAACGGGATATGTTATCCGTGATACAGAAGATGCAAATTGTGTTGTGGGATATCGCTTTTCTTCCGTAACTTCTTCGGGAGCAATGAAAGTAACGAAAGTAATTGACGTTTACCGAAACACGGGCAACGGAAATAACGCATACGCAAATTCGGCTAAATTCTCTACTAAATATAACAAGAAACAGCTTATTGCCAATAAGAATAAGAAAATGACAACAACATATAACAAGACAAATTGCCTGAAAGAAAAGGATGTGGGATTTACAACATCACTGCCTAATCCGAACGGAGTCGGTGCTTGGCAAAAGTATGAAGCGAATATCAATAAAGTTCTTTTGAAGCTCGGCGTCGGCAGCGTCGCCAATATGAATTACGGAGATAAAGTCATAATTGAACCGCTGTTTGATATTTGTCTTGCAGGTGAGTATCAGGCTTTGACAGTCAGTGAAATATCATACTGCGGAAGAAGCGTGTTGGGCGGAGGTTCGGTAGGCGGTGCTCCCGATAACACATCGAGAACGTGGGGATTTATTGCAAACTATACAAACAGAATATGGCCCAATAAGCTGTATACTCCGGACGGTCAGGGCTTGTGGTCGGGAGTAGGCGCAATCGCCGGTTCGTCTAAAGCAACATTTGATAATATTCTTTCAAAAGGATACGGCGCAGGAATAGCATACAATGAGAAAACAAACAGCTCGTATGTTATTAACTTTAACGGCAACGGTGCAACAGGTGGATCAACACCTTCAATGTCAATGGCAAGAGGAACAGCTAAAAACCTGACCGCAAACGGCTTTACAAGAACAGGCTATTCGTTCGGCTCGTGGAACACGAAAAATAACGGTACGGGAACAGTTTATGCCGACAAGCAATCGGTTAAAGACTTGACAAGCGGTACAAGCATTACCTTGTATGCTATATGGAAACCGATAACTTATTCCATCGTATTTGACGGCAACGGTAACACGGGCGGCTCGACAGCTTCTATGTCAATGACATATGATGCTGCGAAAAATCTCACAGCTAACGGATTTGTAAAAACAGGATATGTTTTTGACGGATGGAATACAAAAGCCGACGGTACGGGAACGAATTACACCGATAAGCAGTCGGTTAAGAATCTGAGTTCCGTGAACGGCGCAACGGTTACTCTTTATGCAAGATGGAAACCGATAACCTATACAATCAGGTTTGACGGAAACGGAGCGACAAGCGGTGCGACGGCACAGATGTCTATGACTTATGACGTGGCAAAGAACTTAACCGCTAACGGATTCTCAAAATCGGGCAGTCATTTTACAGGCTGGAATACGAAGGCCGACGGCTCGGGAACAGGGTTTTACAACAAGCAATCTGTCAAGAATCTGACAGCCGTAAACGGTGCAGTCGTTACACTGTATGCTCAATGGTCAACAAATTCATATACTGTTGCCTTTGTCGGTAACGGCAATACAGGCGGAAACACTTCAAGTATGACGATGAAGTTTGATGAAACAAAAGCGCTTAACAAAAACGGATATGTCAAAACCGGATACAGCTTTACAAAGTGGAATACAAAATCAAACGGAACGGGTACAGCATATTCAAATCAACAGTCCGTAAAAAATCTTACAAATGTAAACGGCGGCATATTTTTCCTGTATGCACAGTGGACTCCGAATAATTATGTTATTAAGTTTAACGGTAACGGAGCTACAAGCGGCTCTACGGCTTCAATGAATATGACCTATGATGTTGCAAAAAATCTTACGCCAAACGGTTTTGCAAGAACAGGATATATCTTTAACGGTTGGAACAGATTTGCAAGCAGTATAGGAACAAGCTATTCAGACAAGCAAAGGGTTAAAAATCTTTCATCAACGAACGGAGCAACCGTAAATCTCTACGCAAAATGGAAACCGATAACATACACGATCAAGTTTGACGGCAACGGTGCAACAGACGGTTCAACGGCGTCAATGTCAATGACGTATAATGTTTCAAAGAAGCTGACTGCAAACGGATTTACAAGAACGTCATATAAATTTATCGGCTGGAATACCAAAGCCGACGGTATGGGAACAAATTATACGGATAAACAGTCGGTAAAGAACCTGAGTACAACAAACGGAGCAACCGTCACGCTTTATGCCAAGTGGCAGTACGACCCGATACTTGCCGTAAAGGAATGTGATGTTTACAGCGGCGCAAAGAATAACAAAGCCACGCTGTTCGGAATTTCAACAGGAAATGTCTTTGACGATTACGAGTATAAAACAAACTATCCGACAATCGGCAGTACGGTTTGGTACAATGTTTTCTTCCCGTCAGAGGCTGAGAATATAAAGGTAAAGCAGTATGTCAAATATAACGGCGGTTCGTGGAATACAAGAACGGTAACTCTCAGCGGTTCAAATTCTTCCTCTCAGTGGTTTCCTGTTCAGTTCACAGGAAAGTATAAGACTGTTAAGGCGGATACGGCATATTACGAAATACAGGCAAAAACCGATTGGGTTGATTCGACAGGTAAGGTGCTTAAAAGCGGATCTGTCAAGACTTTCTATATCCCGATTAAACCTGTTGTATATAGAAGTCAGGTAAGTGCATCGGGATATGAAGGCAGCACCGTTGCATATAACGGCTTGTCGGGTACGGGAGGAAAACTGTATTCCGGTCAGCATATACGAACAGCATATAAATACACGGCGGATAACACTTGGTCCGCGGCGGAGTATTTAAGAGGAGCAATGTATTACCATAACGGTTCAAAATGGGTGAACGCCTACAATTCAAACGGAGGCTTCGACGCTGCAAAGAATAAAACAGGTATCGAAAAATCGGCACCTATAACTCTCAACAGTTCGATAGAAAGCTATACCGTACCGAAAACAACTCAGAATAAGCTGAGATTTAATCTTCAGACTTGGTGGGCGAGCGATAAGGATCACACATTTGAAGAAACTTGGTACGACCTGCCTGTTGTGCAGTCGGATGTTGCAATTTCAAAAATTACTCTTATTGACTCGCAAACAAATGTCAGCCTTGATCCGAACAATCTTGAAGCAGGTCAGTCGGTTCTTGTAAGATACACATACAAGAATAATACCGATGCAAAGGTATATGTTGAAGGCTTCAGGGATGACAAAAAACAAATAAGCGGAGTTTATGCAATACCCGCAAAGTCATCAATCACGGTTGACGGATACACTTTCACCGTTACGAATAAGAGAAATATAAGCATATGGGGCGGAGTTTATCTTGAAGGAATGGGTATTTACAACACAAGCCATGAAACAAACGGAAACAATAATGCGATGACTTTAAAATGTAAGGTCAAGCACCCGTTAACGCTCATTCCGATTACTCCGAATGCCGATTACAGAGAAACTACCGATGTTGTAACGAGTTTTTGGCTTAACAATTCATATTCGGACAGCTACACTCCGAGCGAGAACATATCTGTTAAGTTTAATGTGTATAAGGGCTCAACCGTTATAAAGACGGTAACAAAAACACAGGCGGTTGTTCCGGGAAATTTAAGCAATCTTTTGTATTTCAAGTGGAAGGTGCCGTCGGGACTTAACAATGCTGATGTCAAGATTACCGGCGAAATAATTGACGGCGGAATTTCATATAACAGGGTATCAAAAGAGTTTTCGACTATACCGAAAATTACTTCCGTTACCCCGGATACACGGTTTGAAAAGAAAGTACCGATAGGATTTTCGCTGAAATCACCGCCGACAGAAACATCTCAGTCGGCAGCTTGGTGGGAATGGACATATTCCTCGGGTAAATTCACGAAGAAAAACTACGGCATTGAGTATTCAAACGGAAATGCCGCTATTACACCCGAAACAGGAAGTACCTCTGCGAAAATCAATTCGGTTTGGCATATGAAATCGGGTTACGGTATTTCTCTTTCTGTCTCAAATTATGTATCTGTCTTGTTCGGATACACTGCTCCGTCGGGTTCGGCATACACGAATTCACAGTTTGCATCTGCAAAATTCCCGGAGTTTGAATACTCTGATGCGAGAGGGAAATACAAAACGCTGACACTTTCGGGTAACAGCTGGAATTTCCCTTCAAACGGCTCATACGGAAATGTTCATTTTACCCCAATTTGGTATCCGAACGGAAATTATACCGTGAGCGTTACACTCAGTGATTTGTGGACGCCTGCGGGTATGATAACCAAAACGGTAAACACAAATACAATCAAAATAATTGATTCTGCTTATGACGATTGGCATGTAGGCAGATAAACAACATAGAGGACGGCTTTAAACAGTCGTCCTCTTTTTTGGAGGACTACAATATGGTATGTAATTACAATAACGTTATAGCGATGAAACACGGAATCAATACAGCCCTTGTTATGGGTTATATAAACTTCTGCCTCAATGATCCGACGCTCGTAGTTGACGATCAGCCTTGGATAAGAATTACAAACGAGATGTTTATTGCCGTATTTCCTTTTATGGGAGAAAAGGCAGTAAGAAACGCTGTAAATAAACTGAGAAAAGCTAATATTATATCGGTTAAACAGTTCAAAAGAGTACATTTCGATCACGCTAACTTTTACTCATTAACCGACTACGGAAGATCAATTATGTGGGAAAATGACGAAGTGAGGTGAAGAATGGTGAATGATGTCGTCAAAGGTGAAAAGTCAGGAAAAACGAATTGAATGTGTTAAATGCAGATACAGACACGGAAATGTCTGTAATATATGCTGGAAACAGGTGTATGAAAAATTCAGAGAAAAGGAGGAAAAAGCAAATGGCGAAACCGATGAACGAAACACAGAAGAGAGTCAGGGTGATTGAAAAACTCATTTCTTTAGGCATTACTGACGAAGAAAAGGTAAAGAAACTTACCCCTAACGGATTGCTTAAATCCGATAATATCAGCTTCGAGGAAGTGCTGCTCATTTATGAATTGCAGGAATCGGTAAAGAAAAACAGGGTGTTTTCATTCCTTGCAAAGAAAGATGATTGAGAGGTGATAACCGATGGCAAGAAAATTGCAGATTATCACAGAGATGTTTAACAGGGAAATATTAAAAGTTGCGGGAAGTTATGAGGATTGGACATCATTCTTGAGGTGTGCTTCCAATAATTTCAAATATGATTTTGCTGATCAGGTTTTAATATATGCTCAGAGACCCGATGCGACTGCGTGTGCCGAAATAGAAGTGTGGAACAAGAGAATGAACCGATGGGTAAACAGGGGTGCAACAGGCATAGCGCTCCTCGATTATTCCGGTAACAGTCAGAAACTCCGATATGTATTCGATGTTTCCGATACCAATTCATATTACGGCTATGAAGTTCCCCGTTGGAAAGTTAAAGAGCGATATCACGACGAAATAGCGCAGGCGCTGATAAACTCATTCGGCGAGGTTGCCGAGGGTGAACTCGAAAGTGTAATTGATGATACTGCGAGGAATATGGCGGAAGAAAATGTTATTGACTATATCGCCGCATTGAAAGAGAGTGCAGACGGCAGCTTCTTGGAAGATCTTGACGATGATAACATAAAGGTTATTTTTAGCAATATACTCGCAGGCAGTATCGGATATATGATGATGACAAGGTGCGGATTTAATGCCGACGATTTCTATGATTTTGAGGATTTTAAGGATATTTTCAATTTCAATACCCCTTCGACGGTTATTTCAATGGGTGTTGCCGTGAGTGATATTGCGGAAATGGGACTTCGTGAAATCGAAATCACCGTAAAGAATATTCAGAAAAATGAGCAAAAACGAAATCGCACATTTGTCAAAGCAATACAATCAGGTTACAACGGATTTTCGTCCCGAATATTGCATACTTTTCGGGACAATACATAACGGCATATTCCCTTGTGCCACAACTGAATTAAAAGATAATGTTCGTAATTATGAACATAAACAGGCTTTGTGTTTATAATTATCGACACTATTGGAGACTGCACAGATGTAACGAAAACTATATAGAATTCGTGACAGAAAAAGAAAGCGGGCTGAACAATTAAGTTCAGACCCGCTTATTTTTTTACTTAGCCGCCAGTAGACTCATCAACCCAAGTCAGCGTACTACTGACATTCTTGAGCACCTGAGTCTTCTCAGCATCATAGCCTTCAACCTTGGCTAACACCTCGGTAAGCATCTTTTTGATGTCATCGGCATGAGCCTTATCCATAGAATTGAAACCACTGTTGTTAATCATAATAATACCTCCAAATTTTCATCAAGATATTTTACACCCACAAAATATCCTCTGAAATAAGATAATACTTTCAATTACAGCTTTTCTGCTATAATAATACAGGAAACAGCCCGGACGCTTAAATCCTCTCAATACCTCTGTTTACAGAAGTGCTGAAAACACCAGCACAGTCCATCCCACACCGTTTTCACGACAAAACGGAGCCGTAAGGCAAGGGTGGCATATTGAAAGGAGGTATGTCCTATGGCTAAGGTCAGTGTGACTATCAAAGTAACGGTTCGCAAAACCGTGAAGCGCCGCGTAGTTGTTCGCAAGTAAGCGGCATAGTCCGGGCTGTTTCTTTCGTTTAGTGTTCTTCCTCGTCGGGATGCGAGGACTCGTAATCAATTGTCCAGTGTGACATTTCATCAAGCATCAACATAGCAAAACTGTTCCCGTGCAGTCTGTTAATATACAAATCCTCAACGCACATCAGCGTCTTCTTTTCGTATAACGGCAAAACCTTTGTATCGTTGTACTTGTAAAAAATGTTCTTAATGATAGTGCGGCATTGTGTTCGCGTAAATTCCATCATAATGTCATTTGTTGCGGCAACGCTTTCCTTAAATTCCTTATCTTCGTCGATATGCCGCTCCAAAAGCTCTTTGATTTCAGCGATGCTGTCAGAGACTTCGTCGGACTTGCCATATTTCTTAAAGAAGCTGGCAATAGCCCGACGAGCGGTCTTTGAAGCAAGTGTAATCACGGAAGCGGCAGAAATAACAGCGCCAAGAATGGCAGCTATATTTTTTACCACTTCCATAGATTATTCACCGTCTTTCTCGTCCTTGGAGCCGTCGTTGAAACTGTTGTTAAACTCATTAACGGCAGCTTCGATGAGCATACGAACCTCGATGTCCGTAATAGTGATACCCTTTTCGCCGAGCATAGAGGTCACGGACTCAATGCACTTGTTGAGCTTTTCCTCGCCGTGAAGGTCAACGTAAATCTGCTCAACCGCCTTGACGCAGGTTTTTACAACATCCTTCTTGGTCTTGTCGTTGATGAACTTCGTATAGAGGTTCTTAACAATAATGCCGAGATAGCCCGCAATTGCGGTCAGAATGGTGTAGAGGATAGTGGAACCATAGTTGGTGATGAACTCATTGAGAATACTCATAATCTTACCTCCTGAAAATAATAGTTATCCCGCCACAGTTATTACCGTGGCGGGTTTTTGAATTTAGCCCTTCTTAACGAGAGACAGGTCGCTTCTCTTAACAGGGCTCATAATTGCGCTGGAGCCGTCCGCACTCTTGTTAATAACAACGCGGTCGCTTCCAGAAACAGCCTCATAAACAACCCAATTCTTGGCGAGAACCCAAGAGGGGATGCTTGCACCGGAGTAATACTTCTTGCCCGTAATCTTGACGATATCGCCCTTTTCGATTACAGTGGGAGCGGGAGTGTTCGGCGCAGTGCTGCCGGTCTTCGGGATTTTAATCTTCTGACCGACAGTAATCACATTCGGGTTGGAAATGTTGTTGTAGGCGGCGAGCTTCTGATATGTAGTGCCATACTTCGCCGCAATGCCGGAGAGGGTATCGCCACTCTTAACCACATAGATTTCATCCGTAGTGGTCGGTGTCGTGGGAGTAGTAGCCTTAATCTTGCTCACATCCTTTGCATCGACCCAACCGTAAACACCGGAAATGAAAGCGCCAGCGTCATTCACAGCACGGCAGTGGTACGGGTGCTTCGCTCCTGCGCTTACAGCCGTAATTTTCGCCTTGCTGGCTTTAGCAGCACTGCCGCTTGTCGCGTTTGCGGAAGTGTAGTGATTACCGCCCGCAAAATTAACAATATCGTTTACTGCGAAATCAAGCGCGGGAGTAGCGGGCTTGGGTTCGGGGGTCACGGTCTTCTTCGCGTACTTGTTATAATACTTCTGACCGAACTCCGCACGCCGATTCTGCACCGTAGTTCCCATATCAGCAGGGCGCTCAAACTTCGTCAGAACCGTATTGGACGCCTCAAGGACGGACTTGGCGCTCTTTAATTCACTGAGCACCGTCTTATAAGACTCACTGAGTTCCTTATACAGGAATCCGAGCTGCATCTCAAAATCGCCGATAGACTTTTTGCAAGCCTTGGCATAGTCGAGTAAAGCCTGCTTTCTGGAGTAATAAGTCCACTGAGCAAGACCATAGCCCGCGCTATCGCGGACGAAGTTCGTATAGGTGCCGTTATCCACAGCCGCAGTATAGGTCGCGTCGGTATAACCGAGCTTGGTCTCATAGGAGTTCTGGAGATTGTTGGAGCGCAGCGCCGACTCGGCATAGATATTACCCATCAGACCGGCAACGCCATATTCGTTTCCCAGCTTGTCCAGAAGGTAATCCCACATACGCTTCTCGTCGCTCTCAGAGCCCGTAGACGGGGTTCCGATGACAGGGGTAACAGTAGATGTGGCGTGCGCCAGAGCGAGGTCACGGGCGTTCACAGGGCTCATGATGGCGTTCTTACCATCTTCGCTCTTATTGATAACAACGCGGTCGCCGCTTACATCACAGACAATCCAGTTCTTAGCACGAACCCAAGAGGGGATTGTCTTTCCGGAGTAGTATGTAGTACCGGTGATTTTTACGACATCTCCGTTTTGGAAAGTGGTAGTGGTAGAACCGCCACCGTTATTTCCGCCGCCGGTGTTGTCATCAGAGGTAGCACCAAGGCGCTTGTTTACCTCGGCAGCAATTGCGCCGTGACGGCTATAGAGATAGTCGCCGGGGCAGGACTTATTGGCATAGTCGCGGTGAACGGTCATATTGCAACCATTCAGATGATTCATACGCTCGTTTTTGTTCGTAGACCAAACAAGCTTCTTAATACCGTTACGCTTGCAAATATCGGTAACTAAGTCCAGCATAGCGGCATAGGCTTTAGCATTAACCGCATACGGGTGGGTTGTGTCAGACGCAACTTCAATAGTAATTGCGCGGTGGTCGTTTGCACCGGAAGAGGTACACCAAGAGCGGTCTTTCTCTTCGACATACATACCGATTCTTCCGTCGTAACCAACACCGTAGTTTGAAGAAGCCTGACGGGACTCAGGCGCGAAAATACGCCCAAGTGTCTCAACGCTGCACTGACCCACAACACAGTGGATTGTGATGGTGTCAATTGCGTGATTTCTGTTTCTTGTACGATTGGGTGAAATACAGGTGTAATTCACCAGAGGGCTATTAGTAAACGCCATTATTCGTCATCTCCTTTTCCGTTAGACAGTTCGTCAATCATTTCGGCAGGAAGCTCTGCGTCAACGATTGTTTCAACGTCAATAATTTCAGATTTCTTTCCGGTCAGAGCTGCCATCAGCTTGACCATTGCGTCTTTCAGAGCCATAACAAAATTCCTCCTTGTTTTCGATTGCCTGTTTTGCACTCACAAACAGCAGTTTTATATACAAAAAGGAGCCCGTGCGAACGAGCTCCTTGATGCGTTGATTATTAAGTTATTTCCATCTGTATCGCGGATTTTCCTCTCCAAACAGCCAGTACCTCAGATAATCGTCAAGTACGATTGCGGCAGCAGACAGGAAGAACCAAGCGATTGCGAACGGAAGGCATATTTGACCGAGAATATTAAACGGCATATCGGAGTAATCCCAGATGTTAAGACCGAGCCATAGGTTTAATACACACCCGAAATCAAATTCAACAATCAGAATAATTCCGGTTCCGATGAGCATTTGTTCCCATATCGGCGTTCCCCACGGAAGAAACTCATTGATTGCGCCAATGAGAAGAAAGGCAATTCCGCCGAGAAGAAACATAGTCCAGTGCGTGGGAGAACTCCCTCTGAGACTGCGCCAGATAACCTCAATGCCGATGTACAGAGCGCCGCCAATAGTGAACAGCGTAAATGGCTTTAACCACTTCATGCTTATTCACCGCTTTCCTGCTGGGCGATAAGCGCCTTTAATACATCAGACTGATATTCTTCCGGAATTGCAATTCCGTATGTAACCGTCCCGATAGAAGTGATATCGGTCATAGATTCAACATACGCCCGAAGTGCGTTATAATACGAAACTTGGAATGTCTTAAATGCTGTCGCCGTAGAAACGATTGTGGTGATGTCCTCGGCAGAATAGAATTTGCAGAGTTCTCCGTCTGCGTGATAGGGAATCGCAGTTTCGCCGCTTGACACCATTGCCGAAAGAGTAATGAGGTTAAGCTGGTCTTGAGTCGTGAGCGAAAAATGATAGGTATTTTCGTCGCTCAGTTTTACATCAAAACCGTTGGTAATAACGGAGTTGCAGGCAGCACTCATTTCAGCGATTTTTCTGTTCTTTACATATTCAACGGTTACTTCTTCGTTTTCATCAACGGGCGGCGGTTCGACGGGTTCGGGCTGTTCCGGCTCCACAGTGATTTCCTCTCCGTCACCGATAGCCTTGAGAAGAATGTCGTATTCCTCTTTATCGATTTTGATTACATCCACAGTCTCGTAGGAGATTTCATCGGTCGTGACAGGCGACATCCAGTTGGAACGATAAAAAGCGTCGGCGCATTGAATATACTGTGCTCTGTCTTCCGCACACGCAAGAATAATGCTGTGCTTGTGCTGGAATTCTCTGAAATCATGCTGTGTAGCCACTCCAATAAAATTCGTGCCGCTTATCAGCTTGTAATAGTTCACCGTTCTTACCTCCTTTTAGATACTTATATTTCTTGGTGAGCTTATAGCCACCAAACAGGTCGTTATACAGTTTCATCATGCGCCTCACGGTGCGATAAGACATAGCGACCCTCGAATGCGCAACCCAAGATTGAATCGAATTATATACATCATCCAAGGTCATAGCGCGGTTATCAACGAGTCGTCTGAATTTCTTGAGCTTTCTGCGCATACGGATTGTTCCGGACTTCGCCAAGGTGCGGATGATTTTCCCACTTGGCGTGACCCGATACCGAACTTTCATAAACGTGAAGCCCTTAGTAATTTTTACGATTCTCGTTTTCTTTTCGTTGAACACGAGCCCGAGCTGGTCGCAGACAACACGCATTTCCTGATATAATTCATGAAGAAACTGCTTGTTGTCAGAGAATACAACGCCGTCGTCCATGTAACGAATATAATGTTTAACGCCTCTGCGGTCTTTAATGTAATGGTCTAATTTACCCGGAACCGCCAGAGCCATAATCTGAGAAATCTGACTGCCGAGGCAAATACCTTTGGTCAGATTCTTCTCAAGTAATTTCTCTTGTTCTCTGCGTACAGATGCGCTTTTAATATGTTTAATTGCAGATTTCTGATACGACTTTATAATCGCCATCGTCAAGCCTTTGATGTATTTGTCGTTGAAATTTTCGTTTAATACATCGAGACAGGTCTTATGTGGGATACTGTCAAAGAAACTCTTAAAGTCAAAAGTTAAAACGTAGAAATCGCAACCGTATTCTTTGACTGCCTCTTTGATATGGTGCATCATACGCCCGCGCGTGAATTCTACGCCTTTGTCTTTAAGGCTGGCACCGTTATCGTAAATGAGCGTATCTCTTAATACGGGAACTAAAGCGTGGTCACAGAGAACCCGTTGAACCATTCTGTCCTTAATTGTGATAGGGACAATGATTCGTTTCTTACCTCGTTCATAAAGAACGATTCTCTTGATACTGGTCAGCGGCGGGAGGGTTCCCATAGAAAGAAGCCCTCTCACGCAACTGATTTCAGTGATGGCATTTTGCGTATATATTTGTACGCTGCCTTTCCAACTCACACCTTTACGGCATTTAACAAGCGCCTCGATGAAATGTTGAGTTGTTATTACTCTACAGAAGTCATCGTTTTCTTTGTACTTCTCCAAACGCTTTTGCTCTTTGACCGCCTTATCGCGGGCGATACGAGCTTTAGCTCTTTGGAATTTTGTCATACGATATTACTCCCTTCCGGTCTTCCGTTGATTTTACTCTGTGCAGTCTTATTATTTGCTATTGTTTCTGACTGCCATGATTTCGCAAAATCTCTGCCGTATAATAGCAAACACGGCGAGATTCGCTTACCAAATTAAAGCGTTGTTACATCCTTCCGAAATCGTACAGAATGCTGTCATAGCATATACGCCTTTGTAACAGGCGTATGTTTAATTTACTACGCTTACGCATAGAGGGTTATATTCTCCTTCTCACGCATACTCCGTAAAACGGAATCATTTCACCCTTATGCATGGTTACTGAATGCGTGTGAATCAGGGGCAGACGCCATTCGCATTGCTGGCGTTGTTGTTGTTGCAGTTGCCATTGTTGTTGACATTCCAGAAGTTGGTAGAGTTGCCGACATTGGGCGAGCGCAGCCACCAGTTGTTAGCGGACACGCAGAATATAACCTAAAAAGCGTCGATAAGACGCTACAACCATTTTCAACAACCTTTTTGAAAGATTACTTTAGTCCCTCAAACCTCGATTTGTCCGATTTCTGTAATGCGTGCAGCATTTTGAGTTCCTGAGTGAGCATTTCAGACCACTCATTCATTACCCGTTCGCTGTACTTCATCAGATTGAAATAGAACAGCAGTCCGCGATTCATTTTATTAAGGCAGGAAATCGATTTTGAAATGTATTCCTTGCGCTTAATATATTCTTTCTGGGTTGTGGGGATTTTCCTGTTTGCGAGCATCAGATAGTAGAAGGCATCATTGACGGTATCAATAAGAAGTTTACCGTGGGTGTTGTCATATGCCATACAGGCATTTGCGACTTTCCCATACGTGTACCTATGCAGCTCCGACATATTCTTTAAGAAATTCACGGAGTTAATAACACGCCAATCTAATATGACCATATTACATATTTCACCTTCTCTCCCGATTAGAGTGTCGAGCAGTAACTGCTCTTTCTTGATGAATGATGCCCATTCGACCATTACTTTAGTTTCGTATCGTTGTACATTCCACAGGACAAGTAATGGCTTTTGCAACAGATATAAGGAGCGTACGGAATCATTTACGGTTTTCACCGTGAACTCTTCCTTCTTGTCTGTGTCGGGAATATATCCCGTACCAAGCTCCATTACATCCGAATACACCTTATTCATAATGCCGTCGATTTCGGTGCATAACCATTTTCGGCGGCGTTTTGGCACAGCAATGGTTTTGTTCATGCTGTACCTGTAAAGATTTGCAAGCGTATTTTCATATTCCGTTTTGGAGATATTACGCCTGCTTCGCAAGACGGACATTCATTCAACTCCTTTGTTTGATGACTTCGGCGGGCAAGCCGCCAAGATTTTTTATTACATTAACAGCCTGCCGCCGTTTCAATTTTAGCGGCAGGCTATTAAAATGCGATTTTTAGATAGAGAAGCAGGGGCAGACGCCATACGCATAGCCGGCGCTGTAGCCGGTGCCGCAGTAGCCACTGTTGGTGACAAACCAGAAGTGGGTAGAGCCGCCGACAAAGGGCGAGCGCAGCCACCAGTAGTAAGCGGACACCCATCCACCAGCCGATGTCGCAGTACCGTATACCGTTAATCCAAAACGGTCAATGTCTGTCTTGGTTACGAAGATATAGTTTGTACCGCTGTTATTCGGACGCCAGATGTCACCCTCTTTAACCGTGTATGATGTGATGGTCTGCGGGTCAGAGCTGTCGGTGTAACGCTGTGCGTCGTCGGGGATAATGCGTCCTCTGAACTTAGCTCTCATAATATCCGAGGTGTACCAACTGATGTAATCGCCTTCGCTTGAGAGCGTAGCGTCCGTCGAGTTGTTCATTTCCGTAGTGGAAGCCAGATATACATAGTCCTCTGATACAAGAATTTCTGTAGACTGATTACCTGCGGAAGCACTGATTTTGACCTTTTTCAGCATGGACTGCCATACGGTCGGGAGAGCCTCCTTTAATCGAGTGTTACAGAAAGTACGCATGAGAGAGCCATTCCAGCCGCCTGCGTTTGTGTTCGTCGTGTTCATACAGTGTCCACGGTCAGCAAGCAGGTTGTTCGCAATAAACGACGCATTTGCCTTTTGGCTCGTATTTCCGGCAAGTCTGTAGCGGTCTGCTCCGCAGAATTCCATTCTCAGCGGTTCGTGGCACCATGCCGCAAGTTTACGCGCTACTGCGTCTCCAAGGTCGTCATACCAGATTTTGCACCAGTGAATCATACCTGTACCGTAGTCGTCATATCCACCGTCGCCGCTGAAATACACACCGCCAAGCGACAGCTTGGTGTTCGTGCTTGTGCTTCTGTTTCTGGTGGACTCAACGCGGGTAATTGCGTCGGCGAAGTTGTCACCGTTATGAGACGCATATACATACAGTTTGTTCTCGCCTTTGATATGACGCAAAACAACGATATCGCGATACTTGCCCTTGCCGACATTGATACTTTGGTTGCCCCACTGGACGGTCGGGTATCCGCCGTTGTAACGGATACGGAATCCCTCAGAGCCGTTTTCCTCAAAGCAGGAGAGCAAAGTATTGTTCGTCGCCGTGCCTGTAAACTGCAAGTCAATCGCAAGCGTAAAGGATTTCTCGTTATCGCCGAACAACTGAATGTTTGTAGCTCGCGCAGTTGCGCCATCAAAGTATTCATTTGTGGCAATTACTTCGCTTTCCACATTGCTGAAATTGAAATCGTGACCGAGTGTAATATCCACATAGTCTTTCAGCGTGAAATAGTTAGCCGTTCTTCCGGAAGAAGTTACCGCAAAGATTTCGCCGGGGGTCATATCCTTCAGGTCTTTTGTGGTAGCGGGAAGTTCAGCGCGGCTCCATACAGCATAGACATCAGTGTCACCTGTAATGAATCCGGTGCTCTTGTCCCATCCAGAGAAAACATTGAAGATATATGTTCCTTCCTCAGAATCGTTGGTCGGCGTTTCTCCGTCGTAAACGACTTCGCTGCCGTATTTTGCGGTTTTAGAGCCAAGCGAGAGACCAGCGCGTGAGTACCAAGTTACGGTATAGGTGCGTTCGGTTTTCGTATATACCGCCGTTACCGTTCTCGGGGCGAGCACAACGCTCGTAATGTCATCCCAACCGCTTCCGCTTTGGTATACACCGTCCACTTCTGTACCGAAGGAATAGGTATACTGTGCGTCGCTTTCCAGCGTAGGCTTTTCGATTAAGCCCGTCGCATAGGGGTCGGCAGGGGTGGAGCCTTGGTCAACATACATTTCGTATAAAACCGTGTTTTGGTCATCAGCGTTTACGAATGTCACCAGATGCTGAGGAACAAGGTTCTGCGGGTCATATGTAACTTCGAGGTCTTTCCACGCCGCAGCGTACTTGACGAGTTCCTGATTTCTCACCTGACCGCTGATATAAACCTCGCCTGCAAGATAAGTGTTGTTCATCTTGAGGATAGTATTAAGCAGGGTGGTATCAGAAAGCGTCCAGTCAATGCCAACGAGTCGGAGCGTCTGTAATGTATCGCTTGCGTCAACAACGATGTCATATTCGTCTATGACGGGGGAATTCTCAATCGTTAACGATTCGAGGTTATCATACGAAACCTGTAAGTCCGTTAAATAATTCAAATTCTTCATCGTAAGACTGTTAATCGTATCAGGCAGGTGCGCGATTGCGATTTTGCCGTTAGACGCAAAAAGAACGCCGGTAATCGCTGTACCCTCGGCATAGAACTTAACAAGGTTGCCGCAGCTCGAAAGGTTGACAGAGCCAACGAGGTTCGGGCAGTTGCGAATATCAAGTTCTTCAAGAAGTACGTTGTTACCGATGTTCAGAGTTGTAAGGAAACTATTTGTATAGCCCGTGGTACTGTTACCGATGATAAGCTTCTGCAGCTTGGAAGCCTTACTGAAATCGTTATCATGGATATAGCAGGCTGAAAGGTCATTCAGCGCCTGAATGCGGGAGGCGCAATAAATAAGGATTGCCGTATCGTCCATCGTATCAAGCGGACATTCGATTTCATACTCCTGTCCCGCTTTAGCGCGGATTTGTTGCGTAGTCGGGGAGTTACCGAAGAGCACCGATAAATACATATCGGAATACGGAACAATTTTCAGCGTATAATCAGGTGTTACCGTGACGCCCTGCGGAGTATTACAACGGAACATAATCTGGTCAGACTTGATAGTCGTGGAGAGATACTTTGTTCCCATATATGCCGCTTGGTCACGCTCAAACTGACGGCGCTGATATTTCTTTCTGCCGTTCATCATCTGCGCAAGGAAACGGGTTGTAGGCTCTGGAGTCATACCGCCGTTTAATCCGCCGCCTTGATAGGTACGATAGTATTTGCGCTCAATGTCCAGTCGCCAAACCTCTTCGGGGAACTGTGCCTGCCAGTTGTCAAACTCATTGATGAGGGAAGTGGAACTCCAGCATCCGCTGCTGTCGAGAGTCTGATACATCTTTGCAAGCTCGTCGTACATGAGGTCTCTGATTCGGCACCAGAAAACGCTTTCGGCGGCATTGAAGATATAACCGGACGAAGCGTCGCCGTCGGTCTTATAGTCGATATCTTCCTTGCCGTAAGACATTGTAAGCTCACCGGAGTTATTGATACCGAGCGCCGTATCATTATCGTAATCCCAAAGCTCAAACGCATATTTCCAGTAGTAGGTCTTGTTGCTCTGTACAGAGGTGTCGCTGGTCAGCGTATAATTGTCGCCATCTTTTTCATAGTACATATCCATGAATGTGGATGACGGGTTCGGGACTTTGTGGTACGAACTGATGTCGGCAAAGTGCCAGAAGGTGTTTTTAGCGCGGTTATCAATCATGGTATAACGCTCAGTGAACAGATACCAGTAGAGGGCAGAGTCCTTGATTACCCAACCGTCAAGCTGCGACACAAAGTCAGAGTCGGATGCGGTGATGACCCATTCGTAGAAATCGCGCCAAATCTGTTTGTTGCGAAGTCTCTGAGCCGCCTTAACCTCGTCAGAAGTGCTGACGGTCGCACCGTCCTTTGTTTCGCCGCCCATATCATAACGGAACTCAAAAGAGTCATCCCAGTTGTTATAAAGGGCATCGTACTTTTCGTTTCCGGCTACCCACTGTGCTTTGGTGATGGGATATACCATCTTGCCGTCTGTTCCGGTAACACCGGTCTGGAAAGAAGAGTTCGGGAGTGTGTTATCGCTGACTTCAATAACGAATTCTTTGATGTCATTGACATCGTTTACGCGGGTAGCATCGGTTTTCTTAGAGTCACCGATGTTACCAATCGCATAGAAATGCCAATCGGTATCCGTAAATTCGCGGTGCTGCGAGATATCCGTGTCGTTTTCGCGTACAAAGATAACGCAGTTAACGAACTCCATGCTGTTCTTGCACTTCGGGTCGTTCTGCATAGCCACCGTTTTATACGGGAGATAGTCATTATACCGCTTCTGCAAGAGCGCATTGTTGGCGTTTTCGGAGGAAGCGATGTTGACCTTAATGTTGAACCAGTTGTTGGGGACGGAGTTTCTCGTGAGACTTACTTTACCCGTTCCGTCGCTGAAACGAGTTCCGTCACCGAGAACCAGCTCGGTCACATAAGATGTGTCCAGAGGGATTTTGCTTACAATCTGGTTCTTGCCGTCTGCGCACATGATAATATCGATGTTTCGTCCCGCGTAGCCGTATTCGTTGGATGTAGTACCCTGACCGGCATGATAGCAGTTAATGAACTTCCAGTTGTCGAGAATTGCGTCTCCGCCCTTGTAAATGCACTCGACATTCGTATTTTTTACATAATCCTTCTTGTCATTCGTAAAGTGGGGGCAGTCGATTTTGATAACTCGTAACTGAGGGCACGCCTTTGCGATTGAGTCAGGAGTAAGCGCGTTGTTTTCGTTATAAATCTGGTTTCTGTTATAACGGTCAATCATCGTGTCGGAATCCATTGCATCCGCGATAAAGTTTGCGAGAATGTTTGAATCCGTCAGGGAAGAGCTGTACGCTTTCATTCTGTAGATATAGACATCGCAGTACGTGGAACCGACCGTAATCGGCACGGGAGCATACTGATACAATCTGTGGGTTGCATCGTAGAGCATAGGTCTCAGACCAACACCGTCTTCATAGCTCATAATAAGCGCGGTGGCGTCGGAGTTATCCGTGTTGAGGGTGTTGATATTGAACTCAAACTCAATAATGTCTTCCTCGCTGTAAGGGATATAAAGCTCGCCAATGCTCGACTTGAGATATGCAGCGTGTGTTCCCATTGAAAGTCCGACAGGAGTAGAGTCTGCCATACAGGTCAGGAATGTTGCATCCGCCTTTTTAACATTCGTGGTTTTGAAAATACACTTGAATTCGGCACCGTGGACGCTGGCATCCTGCTCAAACATCTTATAGCTGAATGTTGCGGTCGTACCCGCCTTGACGCAGAAGTACTGATTGCCGTTTTCATCAAGATGATATCCGCCGTTCGACCAGTCGAAGTTGTCGGACACGGACATAGCCACATCCGTATTACTGTCGCTCCATAATCTGTTTGCGCCGCTGTTCGACATACCCGTGGGGTTAAAGTCAAATTCCAGATTGGCGGTGATGGGGGAGACATCAATTCCGAGTTCCTCAATGTCCATAATGATAGTGACGGTTGTGTTGCGGCATGAAATCGTAAGCGTATGGTCTCCGGTGACAGAGGTTTTGTACGCCCATGTGTCTGACGAACCAGACATAACCTGAGTAGAGACAACCGTGTTATCTTCTTTTCGTGTGACTGTCGGAGAGGATGTGTTCGGGTCAAAAACATAGAACGGGATATTCGTCGAGTTGTACTGTTTTGCCTTAACCTTTCCGTAGTGGTCATAACGATAGATACATCCGATTACGGGGGTGGTTGACTCTTTATCGAACCAGATAATGTCTTTATAGATGTGGTCGGTTTCGATATTCATGTTGTTCACGGTCGCCGTAATGTAGCATTCAAGCAGGTGAGCGCCGTGTGTCTGCGCGGGGAGTGAGTAGGACTGTAAAGTACCGGACGCGCTTGTGACAACAGAGTCAAGCTCTACGCCGTCCAGAATAAAGTGAACGGTCTTTGAAATAGAGCCATACGGAGTATAAGTGAAGTTTACGGATTTTCCGATGTCGTATGTGATTTTGTCGCTGAATGCGGAATCAATACGGACATCGACAACCTGAACCGTCCATGTCTTAACGACCATACTACCGCCTTCGTCAACAACAGTGAGCGTAAACTTCTGCGTTCCGATAGTTGCGTAGTCGGTCATATCGAAAGAGTTTTCGCCCTGAATAAGGGAGCCGGTCGAGAGAACGGTGTTGCCCATTTTCCAAGTATAAGTACCGTCAACCTGTTCGCCGTCAGCGTCTGTTGACGAGTAGTTGATTTTGATGATTACCTTGTCAGTAGTTGTAGCAATAACGGGGGACTGCGTAACACGCTCAACCTCAAGGTTTGTAGTGGTTGTCGTGCCGCCGCCACCACCGCCTGCGATTACGAATTGGCTCTTGACTTCCTCTACGCCGTCTTTGCACTCATATAATGTAAAGACGTTGTCTTTTTCCTCGCCGTTAATTTCCTTTTTGCCGTATGTAGCGTAGTATGTGTAACCCTCAACATCGAGATTTCTCACTTCCTGCTGTAAGCTGGTAAGCGTCTGGCTCAGAGATTGAAGGTTGGTAGCGTTGGACTGAATGTCGCTTGCATTCGTTTCAACACTTTCTTTGACTGCGGCAAGGAATGCATCAATCTCGGCTTTGGTATACGAATCTCCGCCGATAACTCTGTACTCGCCGTTGATAAGACGATAGTGGATGTAGGAGCCATTGGACTGATTTGCAATATAGTAATCGGTAAACTCATTGCCGTCAGAAACACTCGGAAGAGTGGCTGCAACATATGCGAGAGAACCGGCAACCATTTTCCAAGCGTTATCAATCCACTTGTAGTAGAGACAGCCAGTGGAAGAGTTCAGGATGTAGTCAACATCCGTTTCGCCGCTTTCGGGAAGTGTTTCAACAACAACCGTAGAAGAAGCGCCGAACGCGTCCCATTGTTTCTCACCGACCGAGTTCGTGATGTACCAGTATTTGTCGTAGCCGTCGCCAGACTCTTTCGGGATAAGATAAAATGTCTGTGATTCACCGGCGGCAGGAAGCTCGTCTACAATCTTAATTGTAAAAGCCTTATAGTCCGCCAGCAAAGCCTGCGCATATGTTTTTGAGAGTTCGACCGCGCCGCGAACTGCGTCGCCGAGCTTTGAATACTTAACTGTATCCGTCAACTTATACGCGTCCGCAATTTCATGTGTTACAGCTAAAAGATTTTCCTGAACAATATCAGCGCGACCCTGTGCATAAGAATAAACATCAACCTTGAGCCCCTGCGGGTCATAAACACTCGGCTGCATTGCCGTATCAGCCTTTTTCAGTGTTTCTTCAAATTGTGAATTGACTTTTGCACGAGTCAAACTACCATCTTTAATGGTCATTTCAGCGAGCTGTCCACTCAATAAGTACTCAGCCATTTCGGCTTCAACGGCTTTTTCAATTTCTTGTGCAATTACTTCATTGCTCGCCAACTCTGTAATTTTTGTTTCGAGTTCATCAACCTGCGTTTGATTTGCTTTCGTTGCAATTGCTGCTGCATTAGCGTTTTCGGCAGCCTTCGCACGAATGATTTCTGTCTGCAATGCAGTTGCATCTGCTTTGCGGTTTACCTGCGCCTGCAAGTCTGCCGTTTTATTTTCAAGGTCAGTTACGCTCTGACCATTCCATGAGGTTACAGCCTCAATTTTCGCAACCAACTGGTTGTAAAGTGATTGCGAAATTTCTGTGCTCTGAGCGTCAGAAACAAGAATATCACTGTCAACCTTTAATGTAAGATAGTTCGTAGTGGCGATGGTTTTGCCGCCGCTGCCATAGAGCATAAGCGTACAAGTACCGGCTCCGATTTCTGCAGGCAGAAATGCGCAGTCATCATCGTCAAGGTACTGATTATATGCTGTACCATTCTGACGGAACTGAGCAAATGCCATTAAGCCATTCCATTCGTCGCCAAGATTGAATTTGAACTTTACAAACTCCTGCGAACCAGATATGATATTGTCAAACGAAGAGGCAATAGAAAGCCTCTGGTTGACAACATTAACATATATACTCATTAAATTTCCTCCATTCTTTCAAGGGTAGTCCTCTTGTAAATAGGACAATTAAATCAAACTGCCACATAAGCACTACCCATCATTAACGGAACAGATTTCACTATTAACCGTAAAGGGTGTACCATGACACTGTTAGGAAGTTCTCTTCCAAACATAAATATTTGTTGTACTTACGCTATCGTCTCCGATATGTTCCCATGTTCCTATTTTAGACATTACAGTCGGTAAAGAACTTGAAGCGGTCATGTATACCGACCCTATCGGATAAATAATGTTTAACAAATTAACATTATCAATCATAACGGGGACATTAAAATTGAAATCATTTTCGCCCCAGTCAAATACTGGGATGCCGCGTGGTACGGTAATGTTTTTAGTAACCGTACTTAGCGGATATTCGGAAGTCCCGTCTACCGCCTGTACCTGAAACTGATATTCTTTTTGATAATTAAACTCATCGTCCAGTGCGAATGTTTCGCTTGATGTATAACTACGAGACCCGAAAACAATTTTTGTTGATTCTACAGTTTTCCATGCGCCATACGACCCACCGGATTCTTTGTATCTATAACGAATGGTTAAAGTATTTGTAGCCGCTCCGAATGAACCTCGATAAAAATCACCCGAAAAGGACATTGTGATATTACTGCCGGTCGGGGTTGGACGTAATAAAACTGGGTTTATAGTTAATTGGATATACGCAACAACAGTCGGTGTTTTGGTAACAGAGGTTGAGTATCCTCGTGAATCCACAGCCTTAAAAACAAAAGATGTCTCGGAGCAATTATTGTAGACCTTTGTGTTGTCGGAAACGGTACTACCATTGATAAACTTTGAAACAATAGATGACGAGTTCTTTGCGGTGGCAGAAATCGTTGCTGTAGCCGTTGATTTGTAGCGTATTAGCTTTGAATTGCTTCCGGTCAACGCCACCGTTGTTGTATTAGTATCAACGACAGTCCCACTGACATCAGGCGCTCCGGTTGCCGTAAGTGTGATTGTACAGGTCGTTGCGTTGCCGAGCACCGATGTACTGCCCGAACTACTGTATGTACGGCAAGTAATTGTACACTTTCCCGTCTTGGCATTGGGTATCTCTGCATAGAACGAGGTCGGGATTCTAAACGCAACGCTTGTATTGCTGAATTTGACCTCAGTAGATTGCGTACCGCCACTGCTGGTGATATACCCACTCAAACTTCCGAATTTATACTGAATTGAATGGTAGTATGATGAATTATACTTTGTAATCGTAATAGTGGAGGTGCTTCCTATATTAGCATCTGTAGCACCAATGCTTGATGCTAATACTTGCGCAGTTGCCTTTACCGATACATTTCCGCTAACAGTATAGGTGTTTCCAGAGGAAAATGTTGAATTGTTTACTGTATGGGTAGAAATAGCATAGTTTGTACTGGGCGTAAATGTGATTTTTAACTTATCGTTATAATAGAGCCTTGCTCCGTTTGATAGGTTTCCAGTACCGGCATATCCGGATGCAGTTCTGTTGACGGTGATATTACTGCCAGTTCCCGCCGATATAGAGAGTGTGTATGTCGCTATGCTTGAAAGATTTATATAAGCATTGGCAAACTCTTGCGACCCATATACATACACCCTTGTCTTAAAGCTTACATACACATTAGATTTTGTTCCGTCGGCATTATGAACAATTTTCAGCGTTCCGGATGTGCTTCCTTTTTTAGCTGGAAACTCGTAGCTATCCCAATAAGTTCTGCCTTTGTGATATACAGTAGTCCCGTTGATACTAACGGTCGTTTCGTCGATTGTATAGTAGTTTACTGCACCACCGGCGGATGTAAGCGTCCATGTTAAGGTTGATGAGTTCGATGCAGCATCCGTAGATTCTGTAATAGTTAATTGCAGATATCGCCCATCGTATTTTGAACTTGTATATGTCCAGCTCATAGCTGCTCCTTTCTTTCTATATTATTAAGTTCCTATATAGAAACAGGCAGTCCGATTAGAGTCGGTTCCGTTTGAGTAATCCTCAAGACGGCTATTCGCCCCAACAATCAGATACTGCCGTGCAGTTAAGTTAATTGCGCTAACACCTTCGTTGTTAGCTGTAAGAATTTCCGTTCCAGAACGTGTGACATACATTCCGGTGTTATCCAAAAGATTTTTGATTTCCTCGCCGCTTTTATAAATGGTAAGACCATCAGCGTTGAAGGTATAGCCCGTGCGAGTCGTAACTTGGTCAACATCTACACTGTATGTTCCATCGGGATTCTGAACGGAGATTTGCTCCACGATAATGTTGATGCCGTCAGCCTTTTGTTCAATGGACGAAATCTGCTTAATGATACTTGCGCTGCCGTCCGGCTGAAGCTGGTCGTCATCCCCATAAATAACATTATCAACAAATGTTTTTATCTTTCCGTCCACGACTGTGAACAGGTCATTGCCGTCCTTATCGAGAATACGAACATTGTGTCCGATAAACATATCGCCGATGATTGTTTCTGCGTTAATGCCATATGCCGACGTTCCGTCGCCAAAAATCAATTCTCCGAGAGCAACCTTACAACTTTCCCACGCATCATCCGTAAAGACAAGGGTTCTGCCGGTTAGTTTAACCTGTCGGGGGTCGAAGGTTCCATTACTGAGTCGCTTTTTGCCTGTATAGCCTGCGCCATCAATTAAGACTTCCTCGCCCTCAGAGGCTAAAACGCTGCTCATGGTCAAATTCCTTGAGGTTTGCAGCGCCTCCTTCATCGAGTCAAATTCACCATTTTTGATAGGGTAGAGAATCTCTTTAATATAGTTCAGCGTATTTGCCGACTTTGAAATATCGCCCAATACATCGTCGAAGAGTGAGCGCGGGTCGAACTTATTAAATCTATTTCCGAATGTCATGCTCAACGCATGGTCGTCATAGTTAATGGTAATGTTAGAGAGAAATAGGAGGGCTATATCATCTGTCTCAAGTTCCACATTGATAAGACAGCCTGTTTCAAGCTGCTCACTCCAATGCTGAAATTCTTTGATGAAGATGAAGTTCTCTGCATCAATGCTGAATTCCTGCGCGGGCTGAGACACTCGCTCTAATCTGGCTTTTGCTCTGTCGTATAAAATTTTCATCTGTGAAAACTTTTCTGAGTATGACATGATGTCTGTAATGGTTACATATTCATCTGTATAACTGCCCTCAAAAATGTAGTGGCTGAGTTCGGAGTACTCATCTTCGGTAAAATATTTCGTAATTGATAAAGACCCTTGCATTTTCTTGATTTTTGTTTTCAGGTCATCAATTTCTTCGTTTACCTTGTCGAGTTCCGTTCCGACATTTTCCTGCTTGCTTTCGCACTGCGCGATTAAATCATCGATATACTCTAAGGTGTCGGCTATTTCAGGATATACTTCAATTGGCGTGCCGCCGTTTTCAACAATTACAGTATTATAGCTGCCAACAAGGGAAGTATCTGATTCTGCCACAACGTTATTTCTGCAGCGAGTATACATTGTGATTTGCATAGCATACTTCTGGAAATCCATCTGTAGCTCATTTGCTTTTTGCAGCTTATCGTAATATTGCAAATTAAGGTCATAATACGAGGTCATTGCGTTTTCAACAGCCTGTTCCCACGCCTTGACTTTCTCTCGCAATGTCTCGCTCATCCAATCCAAATAGAAATCAAAGTTATAAATAACATTTGTCCCTGTCGGATTGATAGCTGCGATAGTTACATTTTCATCTCCCATAACGCTGATTGCGGTATATAGGTCGTCTGCATTTTCTGTAATATCCAGCGAGTTGATTAAATCTTCTTTGGTCAGGTGTATATCGGTTTGACGAACATAATTGGCTTGGTCATATACATTTATGATGCGGTTAATAATGTCGAAAACGAAGATACATTCATAAGCATCCTGAACATTATCCATAAGAAAACCTAAGCAGTTGAGAGATGTATCTACACCTTCAAATGTTCTATAACGCTTTGCAACAGCGTCATCGACATATCCGATTGTCCACAGAGGAAGCACCTCGACGATGGTTTCGATGATTCCCTTGTTCGTCCCAGTTTCATCAGAGGTGAACCTATATGTCCCGTCCTCGATATATGGAATCATTTTTTGCTGGATTTCAACATCGATAGACTGAGCGCTGACATCCTTATAATGCACGCTCTCTGAGTACCCATCTTCGATGTTCGTAATCATAAAATAACCGATGTCGTCCACAAAAATCAGTCTGCGGTTTTGCACGGCACGGTACAGAGCGTAGGTATGCGCATTATCTTCTGCGTCTTCTCTGCGAATCTTATTGATTCTAAAATTGAGTTCGCTGATAGAGTTGAAATTGAATACAATTTCTTCAGCCTCGTGGTCTGTTAAAATGCCAACCGTATTAGTAAGCAGTCCATCCTTATAAACACTTCCCGGACTGCATAAGGTCAGTTTAGGGACTTCGAGGCGGTTGAGCGTACTGTATCGAACAATCATTACAACGACCTCCTGTTTTGAAATTCGATTTTCATAGAATCGACATTACCCATTACTGTAAGTTTATTTTCACCATCAAGCAGCCTGATGAAGTTCTGCTTTGCGAACTTTTCATAATACTGACCGCTGACATAGTTCAGCTCGCCCTTCATAACGATAGTTGCATACGGGGATAATCCCACAAATTTAGTAAGGCGTGTACTATCGTCAGAATTGTTCGAGATGATGATATCTCCGCCAACGCCCCCCATGTTAATGGTGACTTTCGGATATACATAGTCATCGATATCTGAGTCAACGGTAACGCTAATTACAGAACTAATATCTTCGTAGGCGTTGCCGACGGAATAGGACTTTTCAATTGCATCCTGCCAAAACATATTACTGTCTGCTTCAAGCGTAGCTTTATACCCGACGATTCCACCGTTATATTCAAGTTTCTCCGGATTTACAAATCGGCAATTTAAGTAGTTGCGTTTGCGGACGCCATCGATGTATTCAAAAGTTTCTCCGTATAAATCGTCAGCTATATCAAAATATAATTTGCAGTACTCTCGCTTGTTAAACAACCATTTTTCAATTGCTCGACGCTCTGACAGTTCCAGCAATCGCTCGTTATCTGTAACAAATTCGATATCGAATGAGAGCATTGCCCCAGAGTAGTCATCGTCCATAAGATATTGGCGTTTCGCTTTCTTGCTGAAAAGAGAAATGCTTTCCTTAGCGCCGCCAAGCTGAAGCATTCTTTCTGTTCCAATCGTAGCGATAATTAAGCCATACTGCCTTGACATTTTTCCCGCATACTCAAAATGAGAACCATAAATATCAGCCATCTCATCACGCTCCTTTCTGTGTTAATTTTCTGAAATAAATATTGTTACATCCTTTACCGCAAAGGGTGGGGTAGAAGTGTGTAAATAGAATCGGGCTCCCCTATAATCGGGGAGCCACGATTATTACTTATTAAGCTTGTTGAATTCCTTTAGCATGGTTTCAACAGCCGAACGCTGTTCCCTGCGAATCGCAGATACCGTTTGCTGGTCGGCGTTGCCACGAACGATAATATCGCCCATATTGATTTCGTTTTGACGAATAACAGGTTGAATAGTATCGAACAAGCCTCCACCAAGAGCGCTGCGGATAATCTTCTTTAGAATTTCTCCGCCGCCATTTGCAAACTCATAGAGAAAATCGCTTGCCTTGGCATTGAGTACCTTTTCTCCTCCGGTGAAGAGTTTATACCTCACACCATCCTTAGATTCAAAGGTCGTTTCTGTACCAAGTTCATCGATTGAATGGAGTCCCGCCGTTGCCTTCTTGGTTCCGGTGGCGTATCCAACGATATCAGATTTGTTAATCCATCCGGTGTATACGCCGTTTCTTCCGATAAGAACTTCGTTCCCACTTGTTTGATAAACGGTGTATGTCCCGCCCGGTACGAAAGATGCCATACGAACGCCACGGCTCTTTGAACTGAAGTGCGTCGCGGTCTTTTTAACCGTAATCGAAGAGCCTTTAGATAATGACGGTGCATTGCTCTGTGAGGTTGACGGCTTAGAGGAAGAAGAATTGGAGGGCGGTTTCTGATTTTGGTTTGAAGGATTTGTACCAGACACCGTTGAGGTATCCCACCCGGTATTAGGCTTATATCCCGTCGCATTTGTCAGTTTGACACCCTCATAGTCCTTACCGTAGAGTTCCTTATATTCAAGAAGTGCCTTATAAGCTTCCTCGTAAATATCTTTAACATCGTCGTCATTGCCGGTGCCGTACTTACGGTTGTATTCAAGCATTTGCTGATACAGATTTCCCGTGTTTTCCTGAATTGCAAGGAGGGCTTTGTTGAACATCAACTCTGGATTGTTCAACTCTGCATCAAGCGCATCAATCTGCTTTTGGAGCTGCTCTTCCTGTGCATTATAGGAATCCTCTAATGCGTCAAGAGCAAGGTCGAGAGCGTGCTGTTTTTCAAAATCATCCAGCTCACCCTGCGCGTCAGCAAGGTCTTTCTGTAATTCTGCTTTACGCTTTTGTGCCCACGCGGAATCATCAAATTTTAATTGTGCCAACTGCGCCTGAATATCAGAAACACTCTTTCGCTTTTCTGACTGTTCTTTGAGATACTCTTCTTCGTCATACTGGTCTTGGAGCATCTCTTTCTGCTTATCATAGAACTCCTTAAGATAATCAAGCTTTTTATCGATAGCATCTTTTTGATTTTCGATATCCTGCTTAATCATGTCCTTCTGATAATCGACAAGCTCTTCTAAGGCATCTTTGGCGTTATCCTTGATATCGTCCTCGATGTCTTTGATTGCGTCCTTGTATGATGCCCACTTATCTTGCAGGGACTGAATATAGTCGTCTGTGTCGTCTAACCCTTGGGCGCGAGCAGCTTTAATTTCCTTTTCAACGGCATCGATAAGCGTTTTATACATGGAGATGATTTTCTTACTCTCGCCGTCGTAATTCTTACGCATAGAGATTTCGTGCTCAACATCGTTCAGATAGTCCTTAAACAAGTCCTGAAGACCCTTATAGACTTCTTCTTGATATTTATAGAAATCATCGAGAGTAATAATATTCTCTTTGTATGCCTGTTGATAAGCGCTATTCAGCCAATTCAGATAGTCCTCGACATTTTCGGCATCCATATCAAGCAGATGATTATGCAGCTTATATTGCTTTTCAAACCAGCTTTCCTCATCTTTTTTGCTTGAACTTTTGGAACCAGAACCGGAGCCAGACTTAGAGCCTGAACTTGCCTTTTTGTTGCTTGTGGAAAACTTATTAAGGCTTGTATTCCGAAGCGCCTTTAGTGCCGCTATCTGACCATCAATTTGAGAAATTGCCTGAGTATAGTTGGAGATATCCAGCTCAAGGTCTGAGATGAAGTCTTCGAGAGCAATCGTCTTTGATTCGTAAGAATATGAGGTTCCCTTGAAACTTCCGCTTGAAACGGTTATATTACCCTTACTACCAGAAGAGCCGCCAGCTCCTCCGCCATTTACGCTACTCGAGCCCTGTACCTTACCGCTTCCGATACCCGCAATTGCCAATGCTGCCTGATGTGCCTGTTCAGCAACTGAAGCAATTGACAATTTTGAGTTCTGCATATTTTTATAGATTGACTGCGCAGCATCATAAGCAGCCTGATTAAAGTTGCCCTGAACATCTGTGCATACTTCTGCAGCAACGCGATTGAACTCTTCGGAGTTTTGCGCCATCGCGGCACACGCTAATTGATACGCCGTTGCCTCATCAATGCCAGCTGCAATCAGTGCCTGAGCTACAGCATTACCGGCGTTAACCCTGTATTCTGCAACTTCTTTAGAAATTTGTCCTTCACCAGTACCCACACTCTTTGCAAGTTCAAGCTGCGCTTTGGAAAATTCCATTTTTGCAGTGAGGACAGATTTATCCGCTTCAAGCTCTGCAACTTTGGCATCAATTTGAGCTTTAAGCTCGGCTTCCTTGCCGGAGATGAAGGCGTTAACAACGCCCTCGTTGAGAGTGATTTGACCGTCTGCGGCAACTGTAGCATTGTTCAAAATCTCCGGATATACCTTTGCAAACTCTAAAGCCTTTTCAAGCGAAATCGTAAAGCCATTTGCAACGGTTTCCTGAAGGTCTGCAACGGTCGTAAGTGCATTAGATACGGACGTAATCGCATTTGCAATGTTAGTGAAGTTGTTAAGCGCTGCCGAATACGCATCAAGGGAGGTAGCAATTTCGCCGTACAGCGTTTTGTAAATACCAAGCTTTGCTTGATTAGCTTCAATTGCAGCCGCGTTCTCATTCATCGCAGAAGTATTTGCCTCTACAGCAGCAGTGTACTCTGACTGCCTGTAGGCTCCGGGTTCTATTGCACCGACATAATCATCTGCATAAACTTTTGCATTCTGCAGAGCTTCATTTTGCTCTTCAAGGGCTGCCTTTTCGTTTTCAAGTTCAGTAATACTCGCCTCTATAGCGCGAATATTTTCCTCCATTTTAGCGTTGGCGTATTCTTTCCATGCTTCTGTATTGAGTTTAACAACGCCATTTTCTTCGTAAAGGTAGTCCAAATAGTCTGATGTTGAGTCTGCTAATGCTTTGATTGTATCAGCCGACAGCCCACCTGAAGCCATTTCTTCTTCTGCGGTGGTTAAAATGCTATATGCGTCTTTTAGGCTTGTCAGTGATTTTGATAAATCAGACAATGAGTCGTTTGACTTATTCGCCTCTTCTCGGCTTTCTTCAAGCTTTTTAATCCAGTCATCAAGTGTCCAAGATGCAGTGTCATTATTTAAGGAGATTTCATATACTAACGAGAAATCGTCGCTATTGAGGGAATTAAGCCAATCCTTGTTCTTATCCCCGACCTTTTTCAATAATTCGTCATATTGACCCTCGATGTCGTTCTCGTCAAAGCCGAGAGCTAAATATATTTTCTTTTGTGTGTCTTCGTCGAATTGGTCAATGACGCTTTTAGCGTTTTTAATTCCGTTAATATACTCTTCGATAGTACAGTCGCCGCCATCATACTTTGCCTTCAAATCAAAAGTTGCTGTCAAAGTATTTGCGTCAGCCGCACTTAGTTTCCCAAATGACCCAAGAAGGTTATTGAGGTAATTGTATAAGTCGTTTAATGAATCAAATTGAGAATAGAAATCTGCATCAAAACCAGATACAATATTACTTACAAGATTTTGAACAGCGGGCGAAATATTAGAATACGACCCCAAAAATGCGTTGCTGATATAAGCGCTAACGATGGATTGCATATTCTGCGCCGCAGTAGCCATTTCTGTATCAAAATTGCCAACGATACCAGATACGACTTCTTTATTTTCGCGCACAGCCCGAGCAATAAATTCACGACCTGTTTCACCGCCAAGTCCAAGAAATCCGCCTGTTTGTTGTTCTAACCCAGCATCTTTTAATGCTTGAACGATTTGCACCATATTCGATGTGCCAGTTCGTGCATATTCATCAATTGCCGCTTCAATATCTGTGGCGGATAAAATCTTTTTCAGCGCATCATTTGCTTTTGTTGTGTACTCATTGCCCTTGAAATTGGACTCATCAAAATCCTTTTTCTTATCTTTGAAATCATCGAATAATTCAAGAGCTTCCCCAAGAACTTTGTTGTTCTGAGCTTTTACAAGGTTATTATAAGCCTGTGTAAGTTCTTCAACATTGCCCTTACATGATAAAATAGCTACACCTTCCTCATTATAGCCTTTTATCATAGTCGGGAACATATCGGCAATCTGACCGACTATATCTTTATACTCTTCATACTGCTCGGCAGAGAGTGAAATACAGTTCCCAAAAGCATCGACACCCTGCGATAATTCTGCATACCTATCGGATATCTTATCCAGTGTTTCTTTTGAAGATACCATTTCAGACTGCTGTTCTCTATATGCCTCTGCCGTATCAATTGCGGCTTGACGTGCTTCGTCAGTTTTTTGGCTATATAAAGATAACCCGCCGACAAGCGCAGTAAGAGCAGCGAGAACAAGACCGATTACAGGAATTGACGCCTGCATTGCAGCGCTGGCTGACACAGTTCCGGCGGCATAAGCTTTCCATGCCGTAACAGCGGTGGGCAAGATGTTGATAACATTCGTTATTCCGCTCTTTAAGCTTCCGAAAAATGAAATTATCTTTTTGACTGCCGCGACAGCAAGCATTTGAACTTTACAAGCAATAAGTCCGCCTTTTGTAATTAAAAGAGCAGAAGTAACGGCAAGCAGTATTGTCTTTAATCCGCCGAGCGCTGTGATAACTTTCGATACTCCATTTAAGAAGTCGAGAATTCCGGTTCCTGCATCAATGAATACTTTTACTAAATCGCTACTAATCACATTATTAGACAGCGTTTCAAAGCTTGCCTTCATGATGTTGATTCTGCCCTGAATAGACTCTAAAACTTTCTCGTTTTCTTTTAGAGCAGAGCCAGCAGAGTCGGCAGATGTTTTGAGAGCATTTTCTGCAACTGAGAAATTATCGAGCAACGCGGCGACAACGTTTGAATTTCGCTTACCGCCAACCATTTCGAGGATATTTGCCTGCGTTAAGTCGGTTAATTCTCCCCAAACCTCAGAAAGTTCTTTGAGTATCTGATAGGTTGATTTGAATGTATCTTCGTCGATTTGAATATCAACTTTATTATTGGTAAGGGCTAAGATATCCTTACGAAGCTCAGACACACTGGTTGCCATTCCGTCTGTTGCTTCTCCGGCTTCTTCGGCTTCTGTTTTAGCGGCACGCAGATACATAGATACGGTTTTGAGTGTTGTACCAACTTTTTCAGGGTCTTGGACAATTGTGTTTGCAGCCGTAGCGAGTGCAATTGTTTCGTCGAGCGAGTTATTAGCCGCGTGCATAGCAGCGGCAGAACGAAGAAGCGATTCGCCGACGCCTTCGGATGATATCGCATAATTGTTACCGACTTCGTTGAATTTGTCAACAATAGTCATTGCATCATCAGCAGCAATATCGAAAGCCTGCATAGTTGCAATAATGCTTTCCGATGCTTCGCTGATATCCTTAATGCCGTCACCAACGTTTTTATAGACAATCGCAGTATCGGCAAGCTTTTCAGCCTCTTCAATACTGAATCCAAGTCTTGCAAAATCGGCTGTGGCAGTTACCGTATCGGACAATGCGGCACCAAGTTGTTTCGCTCTTGATGCGGCATTAACAAGGAATTTTTCGTAAGTGGCATCCGTCTCGTCTGTAACCTTTTTAAGTTCGGTCATTGCCGTATCAAGTTCGATTACAGCGGAAACCATTTGCTTAACGCTACGGAATGCCGCCATAATTACTCTTGTAATGCTAAACCATGTTCCGAACTTACTTGATAAGCTCCCGATTCTCTCAGAGAACGTTTGAGTATTCTCTCCGGCAGCGCGGATAGCAGCGGATGACTGCACGGTGGTTGATTTGATTTCGCTAAATTGTTTATTGAATTCACGCGCCGACATCTCTCCGTTTTGTAACTCTCTCGAAAGTTTTTCAAGAGCATCAGCCTGCTGCGAATAGATTTGATAGTCCTTGCTTGAATTACCATTCTTTGCGGCAGTCCACTTTTCTGTGTTGCTACGAACTGCAGCAAGCAATGTGTTAACTTTATTTAATGCTGCGTTATATTGTTCTGAACCTTTTGTTAGTTTGACTTCCTCAAAGGTCGCCCCCGCTACTTCTGCGCGGAACGCAGCCATAGCAGTCCTTGCTCCCCCAATAGCCGTGCTACCATCAAGTCCGACTTGTTTAAGGGCTTCGCTGAGTGAAATTGACCCGGAAGAGGCTAATTGTAATGCGTCGGTGAATAAGCGAACTTGTTCCTGTAAAACTGCATAAGAGCTAAGATTGGCGGCGTTGGCGTTAGAGTTCAGCAAATTCTGCATCTGAGCAATAACAGAGTACATTTGGCTCATATTGATAGTTCCGGATGAGCCTGTCTGTTCCATCTCAACTCTGAATGCTGCAAGAGCTGTCTTAGCGTTCTCAATAGCCGTGCTACCATCAAGTCCGACTTGTTTAAGGGCTGCATCAATAGAAATTGCTTTATCCTCGGCAATTTCCAATGCGCTTCCGAATAAATCAGCTTGCTTGACTAACTCAGAATATGTGGAAGCGACCTGAGCATTCTGATTGGTACGCATTGCCGCAAGTAATTCGCGATATGTATTAAGAACCTGCCTCAGAGAGGTTTCATGTTCCTTTTCTGCATTTGCAGCCTTTTTGGATGCTGCAGCCTGTGTGTCCGCAGCTCTACGAGCTTCATTTGCAATATCGGCAATTTCCGCAGTAGTTTTCCGACGTGTACTACCCGAAGAGGTATTTGTGCTGGCAGAACCTAACTGCTTGTTGATTGCCGTGATTTGATTTCGTAAACTTTCAACCGCCTTTTGGTCAATATCAAATGCGACTTTTATTTTAGGCGGAGTTTTGTTGAGGTCAGATACCAGATTACTGATATCTTTTTTCATCTGTTCGTAACTAAGACCAACATCAACCCCTACTGACAATAAAAAATCAGCCATCTATTTCTCACCTTCCTTTTATAAAAGAAAGGATTGGCTCAATGCCAATCCTTAATAGTTCGCTGTGTCAGTAGGGTTGCCGTTCTGACACTAAGCTTATTTGTAAGTATCATCGACCTCGATGTTCGTTACACCATAATCCGAAGCGTAGTTTCCCATGTAATCACGAATCGCGTTCTCGATGAAATGAGCACCAGAACGGTGCTGGAGGCTGGGAATGTTAAACGGAGAATGATGAAGCCATATACCATAGACGACATGACCTGCATCATACCCGCTATTGAGCAACGCGGCAATATTATCAATGCCGTCGTATTCATCAGTGCAAAGCGAATCACGGCGTAAGTCATTCTCAAACCATACCGGGATTTGATATTTGTGTTTGCCGACCTTGTACGGGGTACCGTGGTCGAGCTGCGACAACGCCTCAACAGCAGTTGCGCCAAGTTTCCCGTCTGCAAATCCAGAAGTCGCCTCAAGGCTTCTGATTTCATTTTGCAGAACCTCAATAAACTTAGCAGCTGCAAGCGGCGGGGGTGGCGGCGCCCCGGCGGTAGCGGTTTTACCTCCACCGCCTGTCAAGGCATATTCGTCCGTCTTAGCTTCTATTTGTTTTTGAAACTTTGATGTATTTGTTACCTTAACTGCTTTCTCCATAATGGATTTCATGTCGATGTTTGACATTATTTATCGCCACCTTTGGGCGCTGCCTTCTTCTTTGATTTCGTCTGAGATACATAAGCCTTCACAAGCTTATCCTCGTCGAGCTTGCCGCCAGTGATTGCACCGATGAGTTTAACTACATCATCGGAATTTACATTAGAAAATGTGGAAGACAGTTTTTCCTGAAGAGCATTAAAGCTGGTGTAAAGCTCATTCATCTGCTTGTGAACCATCTCGATATTCGCCTGAGCAAGATTTTTGAGCTTATCGTTGATTGCCTGACACATTTCGTTAAACTGCTGTCCGTTGACATGGGGGAGAACGCTTTCGATAATATCAGAGCAATAAATCAGGTTGTATTTATGTTCCGAATTATCGGGCAGGGAAAGATTCGTGTACATATCAACAATGCAGCACTTAATAAAGAAATCCTTGACCTCGGGGATGTACGAGGCATCATCAGTCGTAAAACAACCTTTGACAACCGTATTTACAAAGGTCATTACCTCTTTAAGTGTAAGCGTCTTTTTAATGACAAGCTCAGCGCCATGCCACTGTAAATTTTCTGTCGGTGTATAGTTTTCTGCAACAATCTTGTCGAATGTGTTGATTGAAATCTTTTTTGTTTTTGCCATTGTAAAACTCCTTTCATCCTTTGCGAGCTTTGAATTTTGAGCAAACGCAATCCTTAATCTCATCCTGAATACGACCTTCTTTTGCTTGCCGTAAAATACTACAATTTCGTGCGTACCTTGTACACCCGACGCATCTGGAGACGAAAGCCTCCATTTGAGGCGCGT
>OLGE01000452.1_pt1 | contig 49277 bp, 35 predicted proteins | sample 1605151 | NCBI WGS metagenome assembly OLGE01 (sample SAMEA3888912, study PRJEB22519) | human gut metagenome | biome: human gut; feature: human-associated habitat; material: faeces | place: Denmark | collected 2010
GATACAAAATATTTTTGGTATAAGCAAATATAAATAGTTAATATTCAATAAGATATAACATTAATACCTATATGTTAAAAGGTAAAAAGTTTGATGCGTTTGCCCTGTAACCTTTGTCACCGCAGAATTGCCGGAAAAGGCACCTACACCGATTTTGGTGACAGTGGCAGGGATAGAAATCTCGGTAAGAGCGCAGTTTTTGAACGCCCACTGTCCTATCTCGGTCATGTTGCTGAGGTCTACTTGCTGCAGATTCCCACAGCCCTGGAAGATGTTGTCGGGCACTTTCTTGCCTGTCTTCGTAAAAGTGGCTTCCGAAAGATTGAGCGATTTCAGACTGCCTTTTTCCGTAGTGCCTCCCGCCATCTTCTGCAGCGTAATGATGTCTGCATCGTTAAGATAGCCTTTCACGCTGAGCTGCGTGACATTCATGGCTTTGTCTCCAAGAAGTGTGGCAAGACTGCCTTCAGTACTGACTCCAGAAGTGAAGGCTTCTGGGTCGTCACCAATGTGATAGGTTACTTGTAACTGGGGTACCGTTATGGTAAATTTTTCGTTGGCGCCATCTACAAATTCGCCCTTTTCTGAGGCGATGGTGATCTCGCAGGTGCCATACTTCTCTGCTTTAAGCGTATTGCCGCTTACTGAGATGATAGTGGAGTTCGATGAGGTGATGGTAATGGGGCGGTTGAGCGCCGATGTGGCGGTAACGATAACGGTTTGCCCTTTTGTTATGATGTCGGGCAACCCCGATATAGAAACGGCATCGGATATGTTGGGAAACTGTTTCAGTCGAGGCGATTTGCCATCTTCGAGTATCCATGTGTCGCCGTTGAAACCTAAGTCTTTGTAGGTGGCGGCTTTTTTCAGGTTTTCGGTAGTGGTTACGGTGCCATGTATGCCGTTGCCATCAGTAATGTTGTTGGCCTCCGTCTTGGTTCCGCCTAAATAATATTCGGTGCCGGCCCATGAAAGGTTGCCGCCGCTGTTAGTGTTTGAGCAATTGTTGTTACACCAACCATTTATGCCGCGTGTGTGGTCCTTGTGTCCTTTAATGTAAAGCGCAGCCGAAATGTTGCTTTTATACTCTGTTTTACCATTATCGTCAACCATGCCCGTGATGCCGCCAGCGCCATTGTCGGGAGCGGTTACGGCGCCATAGGCAATGTTGTAGCTAAAGATGCTGTTGTTTGTCCAGCCAGCAATGCCGCCACCTTGGTGTTCGGTGCTGAGGGCTGCTGCTGTCGCCACGCAGTTGGTAATTTGGGTACGGTTATTGGTGGTGCCACGTGCATCGCCAGCAATGGTGCCCACGTGGTCGCGACCCGTTACTACGCCCGACACATAAATATTGCTCAGCGTAGAAGAGGTGGCCTGTGCTACAACAATGGCAGCCTGATTATGGCCTTTCACCACAGCGTTGGTAAAGGCAATGTTTTCAACGGTGGCATCTTTAGTAAAGCCGAAGAATGCTTTGTTGTTGTTTGAATCGTCTTTGGCCCCATTGCCCACAGTAAGGCCCTTAATGGTGAAACCTTTTCCGTCGAGCGTGCCTGTAAACGGATGGTCGGATGTTCCGATAGGGGTCCATTCGTCGTCTGATAGTGTGATGTTTTGTGTCAGGACATACTTGCCATTCAGGTCATTAGCAATGGCTTTGAGTTGTGCTTCGGAGCTGATTTCGGTCTGTGCAAAGGCCGATACCGAGGTCAACAACGCTGTAGCCAGAACCAATGGCATTCTGTGCATAATGCGAAGTTTGTAAATTCTTCTATTCATAAGCATAGTTCTTTTAATTACACAATTAAGTTATTAAATTTTCGCTTGCAAAATTACACTTTTTATCGTTACGTTTTTCGGCTGTGGGTAAAAAAGTGGCTTCACGAAGCAACAGAAAGAGCACAAGTAACTGATTATCTATTGTTTACCGATTTTCTTCGTTTTGAAAAATATAAAGACAACAGGGGCATTTCATCTTGATGAAACGCCCCCTTGTACCTGATTTATTGAACTTTCTCATGTGCGGAAGTTAGAGAAGTTATCTTAACTTCCCCATTTGAGAAGACAGAAACAGATGGACGGTGTGCAGGATTTTTGAGAAATTATCATTTCTGAAAAATCAGTTACCATAAACATTAAATGAACTATTCAGTTCTCAGATATTTATAAGATTATGATTTTTTTCCCATTACATAAATAAACACCAGCTTTATGTGGCCGTTCGATCTTTATACCTGAAAGTGTGAACCACTCGTGGGAAAGACCATCAGCAGATACTTCAGGATGTTTTATGCCCGTAGATATATCATCAACAGACATTACTGGCTGCGAGGGAACCGACATGTCAACGATAAAACGAAAGGTTCTTTCTTCTTGTAGCGTCACACCGTCAGCCACATACACATTGCCATCACTATGCCCATTCACTGCCTTATGCCCTATGAGAAACACATCACTCCTGGAAGAGATGCGGTATTCACCTGTAGGATTCAATTCAACACCCCATCCTGCCTGTCCGAAAAATTTAAAGTCAACATTATTTACATTCAGTTGACGACCTGCAGTAAGTGTCAGTTGGTATCTCTTGTTGCCCACGGGTGCCATACATGTAGCATGGTCGGTATCAGTCCACCAGCTCTGATTGCTTATGATACTATAATACGGTTTATGCAATCCATCACTGCCAATAGCCCATAAGGCACCGGTGCCATCTGCATTAAGACTCAATGGATTCCCATTCTCATGAGAGGCGTATATACGAAAACTCTTCGTTGCGGGGACAAACTTGATGTTATAATAACCACTGAGAGCCGTAAACTTGAAACAACCATTTCCTAACTTGATGAAAAAATCAGGATCTTCATAGAAGTCAGGTGAACTGAAGGCATCATCGCCTACAGCTGTGTATGTTTTGCCCTTTTCAAGATAGGTATTGATAGAAAAACTATTTCGGTTATCTGACGGAATCATCTCCATACCACCAAAGGTCACGGCATTTTGTTCTGTATCTCCCAAAAGGACGGAAACAACACTTTTGGCAGGTATATCTACGTTCACATATTCGCTATTCGAAGCAAGGTTGATATGCTTTTCGACCGATGTCTTATTACTAATAACAAAAGCTGTGGTGCCATCCGAGTTTCTTAGTGCGACATAATTGAAGTCCCAGTCATCTCTTGGTACACCATTCTCTATATAGTCACATCTTACCGCACCAGGTCGGATGACAGAAGAAAGATGGCAAATGATATAATAATCGCGATTGTAGCGTACCGTAGAGAGCGCATAACTACTTGGATCTATTTCTATATTGCCATACACAGTACTATTAGATAAGGTGGTAGGATGACCATTATAGTCGAGAAGCAGGTTCCATGCTATAAATGCACTACTCTGGTTTTGCAACGCACGCAAACCCGACCAGTTGAATTCTCCGCATAGCTTGCCATTTAGATTACGTCCATCGTTCCACGAGCCTATACTTGACTCAGTATAGATTGACTTCAGACCCGTGTTATTATAAAACGTAGCCATGGCTGTAGGGTCACCCCCATAGTTATGGAAAGCGGCACCTTCCACAAGATCGTCACCAAGAAACGATGATGACCGCAAGGACTTTGCTACCTGTTCGGCATATTGTTCGTTATCAAAATTGTGGTCAAAAAGATATATCTTGGTACTCAGTCCTGCATTGTGAAAGGCTGTGGCAAGAACCTTAACAAAAGCTATTTCCTCTTCAACATCCATGAGCATAGCTCCTCCTTCGTTGTTTCCGTTTCCAGGTTCATTTTGTGGAGTCACCGCATGGATTGTTATTCCGTTGTCTTTCATCGCTTTCAGAAGCCTTACGAAATAGTCCGCATAGCCCGAATAACAAGTTTTATTCAGATGTCCGCCTACATAGTTCTCATACGGAACATCCCCATTTTTCTGACTCACCTTCATCCATTTAGGAGCAGTCCATGGTGCGGCAATGATTTTCAGCTTGGGGTTGATGGCTTGCACTTCTTTTAGAATGGGAATCACATACGCAATTTCTTCACTTTGAAGGGCAAAATTTTCTATGCCTTTTACATCGCAAAGAGTATAGCGTGAAAGAGAAAAGTCACTACATCCTATGCTTATGCGCACATAACTCGCACCATAACCCTGGCGCTCTGAAAATATTTTCTTAAGAAGTGCATCACGTTCTCCTACACTCATTCGCATTAGATTGTAACACGTCCCTCCGGTAAGAGCGAAGCCAAAACCATCTACCGTCTGATATTGACGGTCTGTATTGATACGCACATAGTTGGATGCAGGACTACCTTTTGTGGTTTTCAGTATTGTCTCTGACAAGAGTTTACTGTTGTTTTCCGTAGTGATCATCACACGGGCTTTTTGCGCTATGACTTGTAAAGAAGTTAATAGCAATAAACCTACAAGGAAAAAGTTTTTTGCAAAAAGAATTCGTCTCTTCATATTTTTAATTATTTGACCACATACTGGACTCATGTCACTGATCTGGTTATCACTCATGCGGAAGAATCTTCCGCATGAGTTTTTATTATTTTATGTTATTTCACTAAAATCTTCTTTCCGTTATGTATGTACACTCCCTTTGGCAATGAGCCTGCACCATCGTTCATACGCTGACCTTGCAAGTTGTACCACGCATGATTATCCTGTGTGTGGGTCTCTATGCTACTTATTCCGCTAGAAGAACCATTCTTGTAGAAATACAGATTGTCGAGATAGAAGGTCTCTCCTTTACCGTTATCAAACTTGAACTGAAAGATCCTGGAAGCGTTGAGTCCAACAAAATCACTCATAGGGATATCTATGCTATTCCATTGATTAGCTATGAGATTAATAGGTCTTTTCAATTGGTCGTTGACACTCCCATCGTTGTTACGACATATTGGGTATACATTGATCGTAAAAGAAGATAGAGGATAGATATCCAAATGGAGATATTCCATATCTGTTGCGTCTATCTCAGGACCACCAAACTCAATTCCGACATAATTAAAGTTGGAACACTTGAGTGTATTGTTGCCGTCAAGGCTGACATTCTGTGTAGCTGTCTGTTGTTGCCAAGAGCCAATAAACATACCCGGAACAAGCGAAGTGTAAGTATCACTATAAACCGATTTCACATTGTCAGTTGTGTGATGAGGGATAGGAGCAGCAGTAACTTCTGGTATAGGATGATCTGTCCCAGACTGTCCTTTAAATCCACCAATAGTTACCACGGCACGTTCTGGATGACTGGTGGCACATGTTGCACTTTGGTCAAATGTGTCATCGTATGCGAAGGCATAGGTATAACCGTCGTAACTGATGTCTTTCTGATGGAAGAATTTCACATAAGGGTTATATACATCGGTGTTGAAGAAGCTTCCTGTATCTCCCCAATCCTGCAGTTCGCCATCTGCAAGATTTGTTCTTATCACTCCACGATTCATCGCTCCACAGAACATGGCTTGTACTGGAAGATCTGCATCGTTGCCATGGAATCTTGCAAACTCTCCTGCACCTTCTATCACATCAATGGAGGTAGGCTTGCCTACAATGGCCGTCTGCCCTTGACGAGGTCCTGACTCACTTTTTAAGACGAAGTTGTTGCCATTCACACGTCCACGCCAAACACCTAATTGGTTGCCCATGTTTACGTGTATGTCTTTAGTGCGAAACTCGCTCCAGATACGGTTGATGTAGCCATCGAAATATCCAGTATTCTTCACCTCTGCCACTTTAGATGGTTGCATAATAATACCTCCCAAATTATCATGGGTTATATTGTTCTTCAAACAGTTAGAGAAGATATTACCTTCGTTTTGTGTCTTCCAGCGATTGATAATCTCCTCATAGGAATTCACCTCTCCACGCTTGGTGTATGGATTATTGGCACCTGCCGAAGCATTTCCATATAGTTCCAATCCCATGGGATATTGGAATGCATCAACACGTGTGGTATTGATAAACATCACACCATACCTATCATAAGAAAATTCAATAAGTTCCCATCGCAGATCGATATTCGGGTCGGAAGGGTTTTGCATGTCAGCTCCTGCATACCCACCATTATTATCGTTTACGTGTAGGTAAAGCGGTGAATTGAAACCAAAAAACATACGGCAAGCATGGGTTTTATCTACGTAAATGGTTTTGTTTTTTATCTTATTCAGCGTCGTAAACACATTGGCATAACCTCTATCTCCGTTGAACTTATGCAGAGTGTTTGTATTGACAGTAAGGGCCCTGAGTGCAGCATCATTTGCATTGTTGGCTATGAGGTCATAATAAATAGGAGCATCATTACTCACTTTCTTACCAATGATAGCCACATATACCTTGTCGTCAGGAAAAACAGAATTGTTCACTATCTCAATAGGAATTTTTTGTGCATGGACTTTCAGAATTGCCACGCAGAATAACGTTAAAAACAATAAAATACGATTTTTTTTCATAATAGTTAATTTTGAATTATTAGTACTCAATTTTCGCAAGCTCAGAAGTTAAAGGAGTTAAAGGAGTTATCGCTCCCTACGGTCGCTGAGGAGTTAAGACAACAGTCTTTTTGGCGTATTTTTTTAAGCAGCAAGACATACGTCTTAACTCCTTAACTCCCTTAACTCCTTTAACTTCCTGATATGCGAAAGTTCAATTATTAGATTATAGAATATAGCAATGTTACAGCTCGACCCGTATCTTTTTAGCAATGGAATCTATTTTCATGATGTAGATACCTGCCTTCATTTTATCCAAAGACATGGAATATTTGGCAGAATCTATTGTCTCGCGACGTATCAGTCTTCCGCTTACATCATAGATAGTCAATTCTTTGCCTTTTGCACCTGTCACGATGATGGTATTGCCCTCTTTTCTGAGGTTCATCCCAGAGAGACTTTCGGCGTTTACGATGCCAGAATAGATTGACGGACTAACGAATTTCCACTGTTGCGTATTGGTGCCATTGTTGTCATATAGCTTTATCCACTCGCCATTGTCCTTGCTCGAGCTCGGTATCTCTATCACTTTACCACTAAGACGTGAAACAAATTGATAATAACCATCACCCTTTTCGACAACGATGAACTGTTGATTCCTGTTGCCGTTATATTCATAGAGTTGCACCTGGGCGCCATTGTTTTTCGACCAATCGGCTACATCCATACCTTGTCTTTTGTTGACTGAAGTACATATAGAATAAACACCTTTTTCACCACCAATCTCTGTCAATGTCCATATCTGCGTTGCATCTATGTACTCATCATCATATTGAACGATGGCTGTTTTATTGTCTGTGTTGTTGTTGTCCAAATCAAGAAACTTACCACTGTTGCGGTTTTGCAACTTATAGTCACCTGACAGTCCACTCTTTCCGTATGCCTCAACCTTCAACGAAGACATCTTATCATTCCATTCTTCACCAACGAAACTCTCAGAGGCTGTGTATGACTTACTTTTGCCATTGAAATTGTCATCCTCATAGATTGTAACCTTGAAACCAGGAGTGACCTTCAAAGAACTCATATCATTGTCCTTCAGATTGTAAAGCCCCATTCGACTGAGGTTATATGTGCCTTCAGAAAGGGTCACAGCTTTACCCTTATAGTCTGCATCGGTATACAATGTAACTGCAGAAGCCTCGTCGTATCGGTTCTCAACCACGACCCACTGTTGTGTGTGGGTGCCATTGTTGTCGAAGATTTTTATCCATTCACCATTTCCTTTGCTTGATTGTGGAATCTCTACCACTTTACCACTGTTACGAGCTACAAGTTGATAATAGCCTTCACCACAGTCGTAGAGAATAAACTGTTGATGAGGATTACCCAAATAGTCGTATAGTTGCACCTGAGCTCCGTTATCCTTAGAAAAATCAACGACATCCATACCTCGGTTCTTATTACCATAGGAGCAGATGGAGTAGACACCCTTACCATTCATCACCTCTGTAAATGTCCACGTCTGAGAGGCATCTACACCCTCGTCATCAAACTGGACGATTGCGGTATTGTTATCAGTCTTGTTATTATCCAAGTCAAGATACTTACCACTGTTGCGGTTCATGATTTTGAAGTTACCCGATAGACCGCTCTTACCATTTGGTTCGATCTTTATTGATGATACTTGCTTGTTCCACTCAGAACCCATATTAGCAGTAGAAGCTGTGTAAGATTTGCTCTTCCCGCCGAATCCATCATTCTCATAGACAACGACTTTGAAACCACTCTTCACCTTCAACGACGATATATCATCGTTTGTTATCCCATATGACTGTAATGAGGACAGCAAAAACTCTCCTTCTGGTAAGTCCACAGCCTTACCTTTGTAGTCGATATCAGAATAAAATGTTGCCACAGGATTATCGGCGTGTTTCGATGGAGGTTGTATCCCAATGAGCACATCTTGATTCATAGAATAGCCGTCTTTTGAACTACTTGCACCCATGCCACTATTGTCGTTAGGGTTCAAAACGGATAGTTTGAAGTAGCCGTTGCACATTCCTCCCCATCCCCAATTGATATGAAAAAGACCGTTTCCATCATATCCATCACATACAAATGCATGTGCTCCACCACTTGATGTGCCTGCATAGAGGACCGGCCGGCGCTCTGCCAATTCGCGATATATCATACTTTCCCATGCTTCGTTACTATAATTGTTACGAAAAAGATGTTGAATATTTCCATCGTAACCGAAGTTGTTCTTTAAGGCATGCTCCACTTCTGTAAAACTTGATCCAGTTCCATCAGGTCCATAGCCAGACTTAATGGCCTGCCCTACATATTGCATGAGTACAGCGACAGCAGTTGCCGAATGATCTGATTGACCATTACGATAACTGTCATTCATGCTTTTCCAATCGAAGACAACAGGTGTTAGTTCGTTTTCCGTGTATCTCCTATTATTATATGTAAACGAATGCTCTGAAATATTAGTGGTAGCAGATTTAGGCCATTGATGATAATACATCACTTGTACAGCAGCTGTACATACGCAACCTGTGTAGCATCTGCGCCCTTCAACTAACGGACAGCGATCATAATAAGGACTACCTTGATCCCAGGTGCAAGATAGAAGGGGGGAGATAGCGCTATTGGCTTCACGTAGTCCATTATCATATAATGTGGTACTTGACGCTTTGACAGACGATGTGGATTTCAACGAACCTATCACATGGGCATAATAACGAAGCCATGCGCGCATATTATCTGGTATTTCATCTGCATTAAAACGACCTTTATCCGAGTAAGCAAGGATCTCCGCTGTTCGGTCATCTCCCGAAACAATAACAAAACCGTTATCATCATTGGTATTAAATACATAATACGGCATTGCTTGTGCTTTAGTCTTGCCTCTCACTTTAAAAAGGTTTTTTACATCTTCAGCTATAGTCTTACCATGCTTACTTGCAAAGATTACTGCTTTCTTTCGCGCAGTACTCTGTGTTATAGGCTCTGCCCAAAGCAATGTAGCAACGAAGAGTAATAAAATAGTTAATAAGTTTTTAAATCTCATAAGTCTTTAGTTTTTGTATTAAACAATTATAAACGTCTTTAGTAGCATCAAAATCTAATTTTGAATATTTCTTGAGCTACCTTTATCACATAAATTCCTGAAGGTTGGTCATAGATGGATATTGAGTCTACGTTCGATAGAACCCTCTCGCGACGTATCAGTCTTCCGCTTACATCATAGATAGTCAATTCTTTGCCTTTTGCACCTGTCACGATGATGGTATTGCCCTCTTTTCTGAGGTTCATCCCAGAGAGACTTTCGGCGTTTACGATGCCAGAATAGATTGACGGACTAACGAATTTCCACTGTTGCGTATTGGTGCCATTGTTGTCATATAGCTTTATCCACTCGCCATTGTCCTTGCTCGAGCTCGGTATCTCTATCACTTTACCACTAAGACGTGAAACAAATTGATAATAACCATCACCCTTTTCGACAACGATGAACTGTTGATTCCTGTTGCCGTTATATTCATAGAGTTGCACCTGGGCGCCATTGTTTTTCGACCAATCGGCTACATCCATACCTTGTCTTTTGTTGACTGAAGTACATATAGAATAAACACCTTTTTCACCACCAATCTCTGTCAATGTCCATATCTGCGTTGCATCTATGTACTCATCATCATATTGAACGATGGCTGTTTTATTGTCTGTGTTGTTGTTGTCCAAATCAAGAAACTTACCACTGTTGCGGTTTTGCAACTTATAGTCACCTGACAGTCCACTCTTTCCGTATGCCTCAACCTTCAACGAAGACATCTTATCATTCCATTCTTCACCAACGAAACTCTCAGAGGCTGTGTATGACTTACTTTTGCCATTGAAATTGTCATCCTCATAGATTGTAACCTTGAAACCAGGAGTGACCTTCAAAGAACTCATATCATTGTCCTTCAGATTGTAAAGCCCCATTCGACTGAGGTTATATGTGCCTTCAGAAAGGGTCACAGCTTTACCCTTATAGTCTGCATCGGTATACAATGTAACTGCAGAAGCCTCGTCGTATCGGTTCTCAACCACGACCCACTGTTGTGTGTGGGTGCCATTGTTGTCGAAGATTTTTATCCATTCACCATTTCCTTTGCTTGATTGTGGAATCTCTACCACTTTACCACTGTTACGAGCTACAAGTTGATAATAGCCTTCACCACAGTCGTAGAGAATAAACTGTTGATGAGGATTACCCAAATAGTCGTATAGTTGCACCTGAGCTCCGTTATCCTTAGAAAAATCAACGACATCCATACCTCGGTTCTTATTACCATAGGAGCAGATGGAGTAGACACCCTTACCATTCATCACCTCTGTAAATGTCCACGTCTGAGAGGCATCTACACCCTCGTCATCAAACTGGACGATTGCGGTATTGTTATCAGTCTTGTTATTATCCAAGTCAAGATACTTACCACTGTTGCGGTTCATGATTTTGAAGTTACCCGATAGACCGCTCTTACCATTTGGTTCGATTCGCACCGAACAAGCCTTATCGTTCCAATCCCCACCAACAAAAGAAGCGTCTGTTGTCCAACTCTTTGAATTACCAGTGAAATCAGCATTCTCATAGAGTGTAATCTTGAAGCCTTTTGTGACCTTCAACGATGATATATCCTTAGCACTAATGCCATACATGGCGAGATCTGCCTGAGTGTAGCTACCCTCGCCCAATGATTTTGAATAACCACGATAGTCGGAATCTGCATAAAGACTTGCTATATTGTCATCGCACTTTTTTGTACCAAACACACGTAGCATCCTCGTTGCCCACTGATTAAGATTCCATGTTTCATCGTTATAAAGCCAAATAAAACCTCCGCTCACTCCATTATTTCTCTTCCATGACTCCATCTGAGCTATGCATGCATCTACACCACCTTCTTGGTAATTCATTCTTCCTGCATGGACAGCTCTGTTACCTAAATGCCAGTCGGATGGATTGTTTCCTGCTCCGCCATCATAACACTGTATAAGTACCCTATCACATCTATCGCCCAACTGAGAAACAAGATTTTCCCAAAAACTACGGTTCGTATATGGCGCGATAGTTGTTTTATACCCCAATTCATACATCATCTGGTGGAATTTAACAGCCGTTGCGACATCGTAGCAATGCTCATCATCGTTGTTTACAGCATCAATCTCTGGAATGGCATTTTTAAGCGCTTTAAAATTCTTATACAAGATGGTACCACTTCCTACACCATGTCTATTAATAAGTTCCTTGATGCGACTAAAAGACTCGTTACCCCAACCACCTATACATATTTCTATTCTACTTATGGTTGTTGGTGCCTGTTTTAGTTTTTTTATGTCAGAGACATAGTTGGGTTGCGTGTTACCAAACACATACTTTCCATCTTTGCATACCGTCTCGCCATCTGTAGTCAGTGTACCATCGGGCTCAACGTTGATATTGAAGAGAATGATGTATGTGAAACCAGAATTGCGTAATTTCTCGATGGTACCGGGACGTTCACGTCGGATATGTCCACCTACATACACGCCAGTGGATTGGGCAATAGTTTTGCTCACTCCCGAAAATACGAGAATGAGCAATAAAAAAAGAGTTTGTTTCAATGTATTCATGCTTTGTACTTTTTGGAAAAACGTGAAATAAAGTTGTTAGTCATTCCAAATGAATCCACCTTCGCCGGTGTCCGGTTCGCCACCTTCGCCACCTTCGCCACCTTCGCCGGCAATATTTTCAATAGGCTTGTCTTTGCCGATATCATAAAGCGATACTGTCATCATTTGGCACAAAGCATCATCATTACATGTTTTTATAATAATGATTTTCGGTTTTATATATTCCTTTTTCATTGTTGCTTTTTTTTATTTGACTACATATTTTTTTCCATTCACGACATAAATGCCCTTTGGCAGATTATTCAGATCGGCGGCATTGTTTTTCATAAGCACTCCGCTGATGCTATAAACTTTGCCAGAAGTGTCTCTATTCAAGTCATCTTCCTTTACTGTTTCTATAGGAGTGGTACTACTATCATCAAACAAACTTAAAGAAAGTTCATGAGCTTTCGAGGGACTATTATTATTTATATGACGAAACCACCCACTGAACCCACGGATACCGTATTTTTCACCAGCTGTATAGGGATAGAGTTTCATCGTGCCGTTTTGGGACTGCTGAAAGAAATAATCCTTGGTTGTTATTATACTTTTACTTTGTGGATCCCCCACAGTGCCCGTGCACTGAATAAGAGAACCTGTAAGCACATATTCATCATAGGATGCCTTATCTTTAAATGGTATCACATCAGTATTCACTTTACCATTAAAATCCTTTACCTGCTGTAACATTTCCGCAGCAGTATATGTTTCAAGCTTCCAATTCCCATCATTTCCACTTGTTCCATCTGCATGCCAGCGGTAGTTCAAATCAACATTTGTAAACGTATAAATAGCAACACCATTTTTATCCTTTTCTGCATTATCAATATCTTGTTTTCTCATCTTAACAAGGAATGTCTCACATAAATCAAGCGGATAATCTTTAAAATTGGTGTAATGGAGAAACATGAAAGTCTTACCATCTTTCCAATAGCCGCGGTATACACCCATTGTGAAATTATCACTAGTAGCCTCGCTATTATGGGTAAGCCCATTCACTATGATGCTTGCATTGTAATCCTGTTGGGCTTTATAAGCATCACCCCACATACTACCATATCTGTTATTCACTCCAAAAGGCAGACAAATGGTGTTCCAACCCACCTTAAGGTTTCTGTGCAATCTTACTATCGCATGTTGCTGCGGCACATTCTTATATTCTGTATGATCACTATATAGGTCTTTTGTGAGAAGACGCTCAAACTCAGACTTATCATCCATATAGGTCAAAAAACCAGTTTTCTTATTTGCATCCCATCCGTCTGCAGGATTAGCAAAGATTACAGTTGTCAAATTTGGATCCAGCCCTGCAAACACGCTTTTATTTTTAATATTTGCATATTCGTCCGTTTCCCCTTGTTGGCACTTAGGAGCCTCCCCACGGTTCACTGTGATAGTTTTCAACTTTATTTTAGCATCACCAGTAGAAGCAAATGCACCATCTCCTATTTCAGTAAACTGTGCAGGAATATTCAAATCGGTAAAAGAACAAACATTTTTATTCTTATCCGTTCCATCATGTCCATCTTGTCCGTTGCAGCCAAAAAACAGATAAGCAGGAATCTTCGTTTCCTCACCATTGTCTGCATAATTCTGTAACACACCATTAACAAATTCGTTGGTCATGGATCGACAGTCACCAAATACACCAGTTCCAAGATAGGTTATCTTAGCTGTATTCATGTTTTCAAAGGCTTTCAACTGTTTGCAGCCCCTAAATGCATTTTTATATATTCTAAGTTCTTTATTATCCGGAGTTATATTATCCAGAGTTATATTTGCCAGTTCATCACATCCTCTGAATGCTTCAAAACCAATCTCCAAGCCACCATTTCCGTGAATATTCAGTCCGGTAACTTTCACTCGATTATAAAAAGCCTGATTTCCTATTTTCTTTACTGTGCTGGGTATCTCAATAATTGTATTGTCTGCTTCGTCAGATAAATCTTTACGATTATCGTCATCTGCGAAAAAAGCATTGTCTTTTATCTCTGTAACACCCTTTATCAATCGGTTTATATATTTGGTACTCAAGGCCCAACAATTGGCAAACATAAATTTTCCAACTATATTCAGCAATTTTTTATTCGTTATATCCGTTACCGCATCATCTGTTATATCTACGGCGTCACCCTTAACATCGCTCCATATAGTTATTTTATTCAGTTTATGAGCATTAGCGAAATAATATTTACCATCATCAGCCTCACTTCCTACATTCATACCATTTTTAGGCAATTCCAACTCTTCAACATTATCCATATACATTAAATAGCTATCATCATTATATGAATCACGTATATAATCGCGCAATCTGAGATATTTGATGTGCCCACGTATCTTCTTCCACGCTTCATATTCATCTCCCTCCATTATGTTTTGTTGTGCATTACCTTCTTTTCCTTTCCCATTGGCAAATGCAATACCATAAATTCTATCCAAATCTACTTTATTGTCTTTTTTGGGCAATGTATATCCTTTAATGCCATTCCCTTTCCCATCACCTTCATCCTTTACAGTCTTTCCATTAATAAGATCTCTCAGTCCGTTATGATAAACAAGTTTCTGATCATCATGGCTTACCTCAATATAATTAGACCATGCTCCCGGCTCACCCTTCTCATTGGAAAGCTGGATTTTGAAGTAATAAGTGTCCGCTGAAGCCTGTATCAAGCACAAAGCGAGCAAGATCATTGATAAAAGTAATTTTTTTTTCATATCCATAATTCCGCAACACTATTATTAATTAAACTTTTAAAAGACCTTAGCAACAAAAAGTTGCCCAGGATTATGTCATGTCAGAAGTTTCACTTATCTTAGTGTTGCATTTAAAAAACAAATAAAACTCTGAATGACATGGCAAAAATTCAAATAAAATCTGAGAAACTCACTCCTTTCTTTTTAGTTATTATTTACTGAAGTTTCGCAAGTTTTGCCCCACACGCCCTGAAGGGGCAGAAGCTCTCAGCCCGTACTTAAACCACTTGCGAAACTTGAGTTATTTAAATTTGTACGCAAAGTTATAATGTTTGTGTGTGTTGTTATTCCTAATCTGTGCCAATGATGTTCTGAAAGAAGTGACTTTTTGGGTGTTACCAATCTGATAAGTTACTTGCAGCGTATTGGCAGCATGCACAAAAACAGAAAGCATGCTAACCATACAGAAAAGTAACAATTTGTAAATTCTCCTATTCATAAGCATAGTTTTTTAATTATACAATTAAGTTATTAAGTTTTCGCTTGCAAAATTACACTTTTTATCGTTTCGCTTTTCGGCTGTGAGAAAAAAAGTGGCTTCACGAAGCAACAGAAAGAGCACAAGTAACTGATTATCTATTGTTTACCGATTTTCTTCGTTTTGAAAAATATAAAGACAACAGGGGCATTTCATCTTGATGAAACGCCCCCTTGTACCTGATTTATTGAACTTTCTCATGTGCGGAAGTTAGAGAAGTTATCTTAACTTCCCCATTTGAGAAAGTTGTTTTTACTTTTTTACCCTTTTACTTTTTTACCTTTAAATATTACTTTTTCACCTTAAAGTTTCCCTTGTTGGTTCGTACGATGTAAATGCCACCAGCATTCATATCACTGACACGGCGGCCAGTGAGGTCGTAGATGCCGAGCACCTTGGCTTGCTGCTTCTTATCTGCAGTAGAAGCCTGGATACCAGTAGTAATCTTCTTGTAGAAGAAGACACCGTCGAGATTCACCTCTACACCGTTGGTTCCGCCAGCAAGGACACTCAGGATGTTACTTTTGTAAGAACTATTACCCCAGAAGGCAGGAGTGCCATATTTCTTGATTTCTGTCATTGGGATGTCGAAGCTGTACCATTCGCCGTTGCGATAGAAATCGCCAAGAACTGCATATTTCTTATTTTGATCGGTGAAAGGAGCAGAGCCAATGGTGAAGTGAGCATTCTCGCCAATGACGATGGCATAAGGAGCGCTCTTGCTGACCTCATTGGTTGTCTTCATTGAGAAGTGGAGTCAGTAACTGTCGTCTATCATGCTCATATCGGTGGCTGCTGCAGGAGCATAGCCTGCACCCGACCAACCTTTTCCGTCAGCAACCTTCACGCAGGAGTATTCCTCGTTGTAGCCGAAGCTGTTGGTGCCTGTGGGTGTAGCGCCTGTCATGGTGTTCTCCCAAAGGTTGAAGTTATAGCGACTATTGTCGACATTGTAGTCGGCCTTTACCTTGCCTGCGTCCTTTACTTGATTGGCAAAGGTGCTGCCAGTGGCGATGAGCACGTAGTCGGAACCCGATGCAATGTCGAAAGTCGACTGGTTTTCGGCGTTGAGCGACTTGAATCCAAATTCTCCGAGCGTAGCGTCGACATCAGGAATCTCGCTGCCACCCTGCTTCTTATAGAAGAACACGTTGTCGAAGGTAAGTTTTGTGCCTGCATTTCCACCACTGAGCGCGCTGATAGCATTCTCTCTATAGGCAGCAGCACCACCGTCCTTGTCGGGGAACACAGTTCCTGCCATCTTCTTGAGCTTGCTGAAAGGAATGTCGAAACTGTACCATTCACCATTGCGTTTGTAGTCGCCCAAAATCATGCCCTCCACAGGGTTGTTGCCGATAGTGAAGCTGGCCTCACCTACACGAATCGCATGAGAAGCATGCAAGAGAGCATCGTCGCCCTTCATCGAGAAATGGAGATAGTAGCTGTCGTCGAGCATGGAGAGGTCTTTCAATCCGTGAAAGCCCAATCCTGACCATCCTACATTGGTAACGGTATAAACAGAGTATGCCTCGTTGAGTCCGAAGGAATTGACACCTGTTCCAGCGCTTGGTGTATAGGTGTTGTCCCAGATATAGAGGTGCTGCTTGGTGTTGTCTACCGAATAGTCGGCTTTGATTTTCTCAGCCCCCATCTGCTGCATTACACCGGTGGAAGCGCTGATAATGACGTAGTCTGAACCTTTAGAGAAGTCGAAAACCGACTTACATGCAGCATCGAGCGACTTGTAGCCATATTCTCCTAACTTGGTGGTTGTGTCCTCGAAACGTGTGTCTTCGTTCATATTATCGACGGTTTTTCCGTTGACGGTGTAGCACTCCTGTCCCTCCTTCTGGTAAAGGCGAATATAGTCTACATACATCTTCTTCTCGCCAGAATTGAGGGCAGTAACGGCTGCACGATCGTGCACGCCAGTGAAGTTGCCGCCTATCGCCAAGTTGACGAGCATATAGAACTGCTTGTTGAAATAGTTGCCTGGCGATGTATTCAGACTTCTGTCGCTGATGTCCATGCTATAATAAGGTTTAGTAGCGTCGTCGAGATACATGTTGATGACATCGGGCGTCCACTCCAATACAAACTTGTGGAACTTGCCGTCCTGCAGGCTCGTAGGTGAGGTAGTGAACTTGCAATAGTTGGGATAGCCTCCATTCTGATAAACACCCCAGTGGCAGGCGCCGCTATAGTATTTCTCCTGAGTGCCGTTCTTGATTCCGTCAAAATGTCCCATCTCCAAAACGTCGATTTCACCGCACGAAGGCCATGTTCCCGTGTTGCCAAGCAGCCAGAAGGCAGGCCACAAACCATTGGCAGTCTTAGGGATCATGATGCGTGTTTCCAACTTACCATATTTGAACGACACCTTGTCCTTGGTGAAGAGTCGTGCCGAAGTAAGATCAGGCTTAGCAGAGATGATGAGTGCCTTGGTGGTTCCGTCGGGAGCGAGACCTACGGTGGCGTTGGCTTTCTGATAGCTTTCCAATTCCCAGTTGCCAAATCCCTGGTTATAGTTTCCAATCTCATAGTTCCAGGTTCTTTCGTCTACTGAACCTACGTTGTTGAACTCGTCCGCCCATACCTGTTTATAGTCCTGACCATAAGCAGGCGCCACGAACATCATGGAAGATGCAAACAGAAGTAAATTCAAATGTTTCATAGGCATTTAAGTTTTTAAAGTTATTAAAAAAATCAGATTGTTGCCGCAAAATTAAGCAAAAAATCCACCCATTTTTCGGCATAAAAAGGAAAAGTGGAACAACAGAAGTGCCATAAGATTCACAAACCACTAATAATCAACTGTTTAAAAGACAATCAAAGATAAGAAGAAAGTGGACAACATACGAACAGAAGCAAAATCGCACAAAAACACAAGTCTGTTTTTTGTCGACACACAAGAAGGATGAAAGCGCCCTTTTCTCGAAGTTCAGCTTTATAAAGCGTCCACTGATTTCGATTTTCAAGTTTCTCGCACAGTACTGATAATCAGAAACATAAGAAAAACTTTCTACTTTACAAATCCACTTTTATTTATCACTGTGTTGTTACCGACTATTTTTTTTAGTACATTTGCAAGCGGAAAAACGAATGCTTCGGTAGAAGACGAAAAAGTCATCCATCTACATCGTACCTAATAATAACGAGACACAATAATAATAAAATCTAAACATTTAGCTTATGAAACCAACAAGGTTATTAATGGTGATGCTGACATTGTTTGTGGCAACCATCATGCAGGCGCAACAGATTACCTGTAAGGGTAACATCGCCGACGTGAGTGGCGAACCCATCATCGGTGCATCAGTAGTAGTAAAAGGTACCTCGCAAGGTACAGTTTCCGACTTGGACGGTAACTTCACGATCCAAGCCAACCCCAACACAACATTGGTCGTATCTTATATAGGATATGTGACTCAAGAGGTGAAGGCTTCCGACAAGCTGAAAATCACGCTGAAGGAAGACTCACGCACCCTCGAAGACGTAGTGGTAGTGGGTTATGGTGTTCAGAAGAAGAGCGTCGTAACAGCCTCTATCGCCAAGGTGAGCGCCGACGACCTCGACGGCAAGGCGGCAGTACGTGTCGACAATGCACTGAAGGGTTTGGCCTCAGGTGTTACCGTCACTTCCTCATCAGGTCAGCCTGGTGCTGCCTCTCAGGTTCGTATCCGTGGTATCGGAACCATCAACAACAGCAACCCTCTCTACATCGTTGACGGAATGCCTATCGAGGGCGGTATCGACTATCTGAACCCCAGCGACATCGAGAGCATCGAGGTGCTGAAGGACGCTGCCTCTGGCGCCATCTACGGTACACGTGCTGCCAACGGTGTCATCCTCGTCACCACCAAGGGCGGCGAGAAGGGCAGAGTGCACGTGAACTACAACTTCTCTTACGGCTGGCAGAACCCATGGAAGCACCGCGATGTGCTTAACGCCACCGAGTATGCTGTGATGATGAACGAAGGTCTTGTCAACGCAGGACAGGCTCCTATCTATGCCGATCCTTATCAGTACGGCAAGGGCACCGACTGGCAGGACGAAGTGTTCAACGACAACGCCGGTGTTGTCAACCATGAGGTGAACGTCAGCGGCGCTTCCGACAAGATTAACTATTACCTCTCTATGGGTTACTATCATCAGGACGGTATCGTAGGCGGCAACTACGACCGAAGCAACTACAGCCGTCTGTCGCTTCGCAGCAATACCAGCTACACGCTCTTCGATGACACCAAGGACCGCGACTGGCTCAACAAACTGCAGATCAGCGCCAACATCTCTTACTCACGTGTCAAGAGCAAGGCCATCGACGCAAACTCTCAGTATGGTTCTCCATTGGGTTCAGCCCTCTACCTCTCTCCTATCCTCACTCCTACCGTGAGCGGTGCAGCAGCCGAAGCTCAGAGCAATCTCTATGGCGAGAAGTACATGCTCTACGATGGAGCCGGACGTATGTACACAGTTCCTGGAAGCAGCTATCAGGAAATGAACAACCCATTGGCCATGCTCTCGCTGCCTGGCGACTTGGGCTGGAGCCATAAGTTTGTAGCCAACTTCTCTGCCGACCTCAACATCGGTTACGGCGTGAAATACCGCATTTCTTACGGAGCCGACCTCGGATTCTGGGGAGCCGACGGCTACACACCTCTCTATTATCTCTCTGGAAACAATAAGGCCACTATCACCAACGCCCACCAGTCAAGCAACCGCGGCACTGTATGGCAGTTGGAGAACGTGCTGACTTGGGACAAGACCTTCAACAAGCACACCATCAACTTGGTGGCAGGTCAGAGTGCGATGCAGAATACAGGTATGAACCTCTATGGTGCATTGCAGAACCTCAAGGACATAAACAAGCCTTTCATGAACAATACGAGTGCCGCCCAGAGCCGTGGCGAGATGTCTGCCAGTGGAGGACCTGCTTACGAACACACACTGAGTTCTTACTTCTTCCGTGCCAGCTACAACTACGACGAGCGCTACATGGCACAGTTTACTGTACGTCGCGACGGTAGTTCGCGCTTCGGTGCCAACAACCGCTACGCCACCTTCCCTTCCTTCTCTTTGGGATGGAACGTCATCAACGAACCTTACTTCCATGCTCCTGACTGGTTGAGCAACTTGAAGATTCGCGGTAGCTGGGGTAAGAACGGTAACGACAACATCGGCGACTTCACCTATGCAGCCTGGACAGCTTCGCCTTATAACACCATCCTGGGCAAGGGCGAGACCGTTGTCAATGGTGTACAGGCAGGCTCACTTGCCAACCCCGACCTGAAGTGGGAGGAGAGCGAGCAGACCGACTTAGGTATCGACTTGGGATTCTTTAAGAACGCCCTGACATTCAGCCTCGATTATTACATCAAGAAGACCAACGGCATGATCATCAGTATGCCTATCCCTAACTATGTGGGAGCCGGCGCTCCTCTTGGCAACGTGGGCGACATGGAGAACAGAGGTTTGGAAATGGAAGCCAGCTACAAGTGGAACATCGGTAAGGCTAAATTCCATGCCAAGGCTAACGCCTCTTATCTGAAGAACAAACTGAAGAACCTCGGCAACACCTCAGGCTTCTTGGAACTCGGTGCTATGCAGAACACCGGAACCATCACACGCGGTTCTAACAACGAACCATTCCCATACTTCTACGGCTACAAGACAGCCGGTATCTTCCAGACCATGGACGAGGTGAAGGCATGGGTCAACAAGGACGGCGAGATGTTGCAGCCTAAGGCTGTACCTGGCGACGTGCGTTTCGTCGATGTAGACGGCAACGGAGCCATCGATGCTGCCGACCGCACCAAGATAGGTAAGGGAATGCCCGACTGGACCTTCGGTTTCACCCTCAATGCCGAGTACAAGGGCTTTGACTTCATGATGATGTGGCAGGGCACTGCCGGCAACGACATCTTCGATGCCACACGCCGTACAGACGTTCAGCCCGCCAACCTTCCTTCTTATCTGCTCAACCGCTGGACAGGTCCAGGCACTTCCAACAAGTACCCACGCTTCGTTGTCAACGACGGAACCAACTGGCAGAGCAGCGACCTCTACATCACCGACGGTTCTTACATCAGACTCAAGAACATCCAGCTGGGCTACACCCTGCCACAGTTCATCACCAAGAAGTTCTTCGTCAACAAGCTGCGCCTCTTCGTAGCAGCCGAGAACCTCCTCACCCTCACCAAGTATGCAGGCTTCGACCCCGAAATCTCATCAGGCGACAGCACAGGAGCCACTTCGCTGGGTGTCGACTATGGTGTCTATCCTCAGAGCCGCACCATCACCGTGGGCTTCAACCTTGGATTCTAAACCTCTAAAAAACTTATCATTATGAAGACAAAGAAAATATATAAATATGTATTGATGGCAGCGCTCATCGCTCCCCTTACATTGACAAGCTGCTCGGATGACTTCTTGGACGTGACTCCTCCCGACAAGGCCACCCTGCAGGAATATTACAGCAACAAGGAGCACATCATGGAAGCTGTGGCTTCCACCTACAACCCCATGCGCCAGTACGACTGGAACAACGTGCAGTATGCTCCGCTACAGCTCTGCAGCGACATCATGGCAGACGATGTGTGGGTAGGCGGCGGAACCAGTTCCGACAACCTCTTCCTACAGAAGATGTCCAACTATGCCAGCACCCAGAACCCAGGCGATGCCCTCACAGGCATTTGGGACCAGAGCTACAAGGGCATACGCAACGCCAACGACGTGCTCACCTATTTAGAGTGGGCCAAGGCTGCCCTCACACAGGCCGACTACAACACCTTCATGGCTGAAGCCAAGGTGCTGCGCGCCTTCTACTACATGCAGGTGTGGAAGTTCTATGGCAACATACCTTTCTACTTCGAGAACCTCAAGTCGCCTTACATCGGTGAGCAGAAGAGCGCCGACGAGGTGTACGAGGCTGTCATCAGTGACCTCGAGAGCGCCATCGGCCTCAACGCCCTGCCTATGAAGTGGGACGACAAGAACCTGGGACGCATGAGCCAGGCTGCCGCCTACATGATCTATGCCGAGATGGTGATGTATCAGAACGATGAGAGCCGCTACGCCAAGGCATTAAGCTATATGCAAGAGATTATCAAAGACAAGCAGAACTACGACCTTAACCCCGACTACGCCAACATCTTCCTCGAGAGTGGCGAGTGGACCAAGGAGAGCATCTTCGAGATAGGCTACATGGACGACGGAGCCGTGCGTGCCTGGGGCGGTGGAGTCATCAATGCGGGCGGAACCGTCTATCCACGCTTCATCTCTCCACGCGACTACAAGGAGAGCGACGGAGTGGACAATGGATGGGGATTTGAGCCTGTAAGACTCGAGACCTTAGACCTCTTCGACGAGGGAGACGTGCGCAAGGACGCCACCATCTTCGACAGCCGTGACAAGAACTGCGACACCAAGAGCTGGCAATACACCGGACTCTGGCTCAAGAAGTATATCGCCTATAAAGAAAATAACAAGGACCAGAAAGCCGATGGCGACCTTAACTTCAACAACAACCTGCGCATCTACCGCTTCGCAGAGACCCTGCTCAATGCAGCAGAACTCATCGTGCGCACAGGCGGCAACATGGCAGATGCCGAGGAATACCTCAACAAGGTACACCACCGTGCCGGACTCACCGACAACAAGGCTGCCACTATCGACAACATCATCGACGAGCGCCACAAGGAGTTTGTAGGCGAGGGCAAGCGCTACTGGGACCTCATCCGCACAGGAAAGGCTGCCACCACACTCGTACCCGATGCCTACGGCTACCGCACCAACACATGGACAGAGAAGAAGAAATATCTTCCTATTCCTTTGAGTGAAATCGACGCATCTCACGGCACACTGACACAAAACGACTATTAATATAAAGACTCAAGCAATTATGAAACATAACATATTCAGCAAGGCACTCCTCATCGCTGCCACAGCAGGGTTGGCACTCAGCGCGTGCAGCCCAGAGGACTTCGACGGCGTATCAGAGGCAGGACTGCCACTGGCAGAGAACGCAAAGGTGACTGCCAGCGTCGACGACGAGACCAACACAGTAACCTTCAATATGGAGGGCGACGGCATCTACCCCATGTGGTACATTCCTGTTGACGGCAAGGAAGTAACCAAGAACCCCGTCTACTCCACCGTCAACCCACTGCAGAAGATATGGGTCAATTCGGGCGACTATAAGGTTTACTACCGTGTGGGCAACCGCAACGGTATGTCGCAGGGCATGGGCGAGACCACATTCCACGTCAACAACACCCTCGTCGACTTCAACGAGATCGTAGGCAAACTGTCGGGCAAGGAGTGGCGCATCGCCGCCACCGAACCCGCCCATCTGGCGTGCGGACCTTCAGGAACCGACGGCACTGGGGATTATCAGGCTGGACCCAACGAGAAGGCTGAATTCGGTGTGTACGACGACCGACTCACCTTTGGCGCAGACTACAGCTATACCTACAACCCAGGTGCTGGCGGAACCATGTATGTCAACAAAGACTGCTCCCTCTTCCCCGACCATCATCAGGGCACCGAAGACTACATGGTGCCTGTCAGCGAGCAGCACAGCTCTTACCAGCTCAGTGCCGAGGGCGACGACCTCTACCTCATCATGCCTGCCAACACCTGCTTCCCCTACATCCCAGCCGACGCAGCCTATAACGGCGAACTCCGTCTGCGTGTAGAGAGCATTACCGGCAGCACCATGGTGCTCGTATGGGACGATGGCAACAGAGCATGGCACTACATCCTCACCTGCGCCAGCGAGGGCTTCCAGGGCTTCAACTCCAACAGCGACTGCAACATGTGGAAGAACTGCCAGTTCACCAACGAGTTCTTCTATGCACCGGGATGGGCACAGATAGACGATCCGACTGTCACCGAGAAGAACGGTGCCTACACCATCGAGCTGCCTACAGCAACCACCGAACAGTGGCAGGCACAGGTCAAGTTCCTCACCGACATGACCACTAACGCGGTTACCAAATACGACTTCTCTTGCAAGCTCGTTTCCACCACCGATCATCCAGGCGTCACCCTCAAGCTCGTCAAGACTGGCGACGACGACAGCTACTACTTTATCGAGCGCATCGACCTGAAGGCCAACCAGGAAGTTCTCTTCTACCGTAGCGACATGGATGGCATCGACATGGACAACATCACCTTAGTCGTCGACGGCGGAGGCAATGCCGACAACACCAAGCTCACCATCAGCAACATCGACTTGCAGGAACACAAGTGCGACGGTGTGGAAGCACCTGCCGAGGAAGAAGATAAGACCGTATACAACTACAACAGCGCTTCCAATATCTGGAAGAGCCACGTAGACGACAAGGGCGACGCAGGCTTCAGTACCTTCTTCTACTACGCTCCAGGATGGACCGAGATAGACGCTCCCGATTTCACTGCCGACAAGGGCCATTACACCGTTGAGCTGCCTACAGCGACCTTCTTACAGTGGCAGGCACAGGTGCATCTCATCACCGACATTCCTGCCGAGGCCGACACGCCTTACGACTTCTCGTGCAAGTTCCTGGCTAAGAAAGACGTCAAGGGCGTAACCATCAAGATAACCGATACTTCCAGCGATGACAACTTCTTCTTCATCAACAACTACGACCTCAAGGCAGGCGAGGAATATCAGGTCAAGGTTCCTGCTTCCGTCCTCAAGTTGGGAGCTGCACAGAAACTCAAGCTGGTATTCGACTTTGGAGGAAATCCAGAAGGCGAGAAGGTAGAAATCTACGATATCATCTTCCAGAAAACTGCTCAGTAATTTCATCAAAACTCAAGTTTCTCAGGTGAGGAATTCATGGGAATTCCCCCTGAAAACTTGAACAATAAACATACTAACATGAAAAAGATAATGATTTTTAGCGCAATATTCGCTGTTGCTATAAGCCTCAGCGCTTGCAGCAACAACGAAACCGACATCAGCTACGCTTCGGCCGAGACCATTACCCTCTCTTCCACCACGCTGAACTTCGAGAAGGAAGGAGGAACACAGACCGCCGAGGTGGAGAGCACCCACGAGTTTGCCGCCTATTCCAACGACAGCTGGATCAAGGTGACACCCACCAATCCCGTAGGCAAGAAAGCCACCATCACCGTCACCGTGGGCGAGAACCAGGGCGCTGAGCGCACTGGCAACATCACCATCTGGTCGGGCGGCTCACGCCAGAACATCACCGTCACCCAGGCCAAGGGCGGACAGAACATCACCTGCCCCATCGAGGGCTACAACCTCGTATGGAACGACGAGTTCAGCGACAACGAATTGGGACCAGACTGGACTTACGAGATCAAGCCAGCCGGATGGGTGAACAACGAGTTGCAGAACTACGTGCGCGAGGACCAGGTGGCACAGGTTTCCAACGGAACACTGAAGATCAACCTCCTCGACGATGGCGGCACCATCAAGAGCGCTCGTCTCTACGCTCGTGAATCCACAGGTTGGAAGTACGGATACATCGAGGCAAGCATCAAGCTCCCTAAGGGCAAGGGCACATGGCCCGCATTCTGGATGATGCCTGTCAATTGGCAGAAATGGCCTGGTGATGGCGAGATCGACATCATGGAGTCTGTGGGCTACGACCCCGACGTGGTTGTTTCCACCATCCACTGCACTAAGTACAACAACGGTGGCACAGACATCGAGTCTGCACGCTGCAAGATCAGCAACTCACAGACCGAGTTCCACACCTACGGCATGGAGTGGACAGCAGAATACATGACCTTCTATGTGGATGGCGAGAAACTCCTCACCTATCGCAACGACGGCAGCGGCAAGGAGGCATGGCCTTTCGATGCAGCCTTCTACCCCATCCTCAACCTCGCCTGGGGCGGTGCCTGGGGCGGCATCCAGGGCGTAGACCCATCTTGCTTACCTGCCACCATGGAGGTTGACTACGTTCGCGTATTCCAAAAGTAATTTTCCCCTGCATCTCATTAAGAAGTTAAGGAGTTAAGACATATGCTTTGTTGTTTAAAAACAACGCCAAAATACGGTTGTCTTAACTCCTTTAACTAAACCCTCAAGACATTTGTCTTAACTCCTTTAATTAAACCCTCAAGACATTTGTCTTAACTCCTTTAACTAAACCCTCAAGACATTTGTCTTAACTCCTTAACTCCTTTAACTCCAGAAAAACACCTCAACTATCATTTTCTTGCTTTGTTCTTGCATATTCTAAAAAGTTTTCATATTTTTGCAAAACTAAAAGTAAACTAAGAAACATGAAGAAAGCCAAACAAAGCTTGAAAATCATCATCACAACGCAACTATTCCTTGCACTGTCTATACTCATTGGCCGTGCACAGACACCTCAAAGCGTCGATTCCCTGCTACACTGCATCGACAAGGCTATAGACAACTCTGCCCAATACGTCAACCAGAAGGAACAGCGCATCCGCCAGTTGCAGCAACAGCTCTCACAAGCCAAAGCCCCCCATGTACAATACCAACTCTCCTATCGGCTATACGAAGAGTACACGCCCTTCGTCAACGACTCTGCCATCATCTACCTCAAACGCTGCATCGGGATAGCCTGGAAGACGGGCAGGCACTCAGAAGTAGGTAAGTGCCAGGCACTCATCGCCATCCGCTGCTCCAGCACAGGCAAGTTTATCGAGGCGCTCAACACCCTCAGCGCCATTGACACCACCCAGCTTGACAACATTGCCAAGGGTACGTATTATATGGCTTACAACCACGTATACGGCGAAATCATATACTACCGCAACCCCATCACCCCCGAGGCGCAATACGGCGCCATGGCAGCCGAATACCGGCAACGAATGTATGCTGCCCTTCCCCCCACCAGCAATTCCGTATTTCAGTATCGTGAACTCGACGCCCTCAATGCCCATGACAATCGGGAAGCCATGCGCATCAACGACCAGTGGCTCAGCCACGTAGAGAAAGGGTCGCATCCATACGCCCTCGTCACCCTCTACCGCTATTTAGCATACAAGGCAGAGAACGACACCACCCGCATGATGTACTGGCTGGCAGAATCAGTCCTCAGCGACATCAGGAACGGCGTCATGGACCAAGGATCCATGTGGGAAATGGCCAACCAGCTCATGGGCCTCAACGATGTCGACAGAGCCTACAAGTACATCAGTTTCAGTAGCATCAGCGCCAACCGTTTCGGCTCACGACAGCGACTGGCCCAGATATCGCCCCTGCTGTCGGTCATCGCCAAGATGTACAAAGACGAGAACGACCAGTACAACAGGCGACAGAACTATACCCTCTGCATCATCAGCATCCTGGCGTTGATGCTCCTCATCGGCGTGTTCTACGTCAGCCGACAGCGACATAAACTCGCTATAGCAAGAGATGACCTCGCCAAGACCAACCAGCAACTCAACGAGCTCAATGATAAGCTCAAGTCGCTCAACGAGCAGCTCTCTGTCTCTAACAGCCAGCTCTCTGTAGTCAACCACGAACTCACCGACGCCAACCGAGTCAAAGAAGAGTATGTAGGGCGATTTATGCGTCTTTGTTCCATCTATATCACCAAGATAGAGGATCTGCGCAAGAGAGTGCACAAGAAGCTGAAGACACGCCAGTACGACGAACTCTACGAAATGACCCGTCCGCAAGACTTTAAGGAAGAAGATTTGGAGGAATTTTATGCCAACTTCGATTCTGCCTTCTTGCAGCTCTTCCCGCATTTCATCGAGTCATTTAATGCGCTGTTGCGCCCCGAAGAGCGCATAGAACAGCCCAAGAAGGAACAACTCTCCACCCCTATCCGCATCTTCGCCCTTATCCGATTGGGCATCACCGACAGCAGCAAAATAGCGGAGTTCCTGCATTACAGTGTCAACACCATCTACAACTACAGAGCACATATCAAGAAAGGTGCCATCAACGACAAAGACTCCTTCGAGGAGGATGTAAGGAAGATCGGAACGTTCTAACATCTCTAATCTAACTTTCATAAAACTCAAACAGTGATGCTGTTGGCTTTGAGTTCTTAGTGACAGAAAGGAATGACAACTTCCATGACTTCACAAAATAACTTCTGAATACAATCATAAAAATCCCCTGAAAGGTTGCCTATATGCTAAGGCTTCCTTTCAGGGGATTCTCTTTAGCGCTTATACGAAGCGCTCAAAGGCTTTATTCTACTGTGAACATAACATTCTTCGTTTCTCTACTATTAGGGCCTACCATGACGTCGAAATCGCCAGATTCGAGAACATACTGTAGGTTGGCATTATAGAACTTCAGCATATCAGGAGTTATGTGGAAAATTACCTCCTTACTCTCGCCTGCAGCAAGATGAATGCGCTGAAAGCCTTTCAACTCTTTAACAGGACGGGAAATGCTTGCCACTTTATCTCGAATGTAAAGCTGTACGATTTCATCGGCTGCACAACGACCTGTGTTCGTAACACGAATGGTGGCAGTGATGTCGGCATGGTCGTTCCACGTATCGCTGTTGGCAGAGGCTACACTCGCTTTATGGGAACTCAACTGCAATGAACCATACTCAAAGGTGGTATAACTCAAGCCATAACCAAAAGGATAGAGAGCACCGTTGCGCACATCGAGATAGTTGCTGGCAAACTTGGCAAAACGGGGATTGTCGTCGGGCACGGGACGGCCAGTGTTCTGATGGTTGTAGTAGAGAGGCTCCTGTCCTGTAGTCTTGGGCATAGAGGCGGTGAGCTTACCACAAGGCACCTTGTCGCCGAAGATGACGTCGCAGATGGCATCGGCTGCCTCAGAACCGCCAAACCACACGTTCATGATGGCAGGCAGATGCTCCTGTTCCCAAGTAAGGACGGTGGGGCGACCCGAGAAGTTGAGCAGTACGATAGGCTTTCCCGTCCTGGCGAGCTGAGCGAGCAGATGGCGCTGGGCGTCGGGCATACGAAGGTCGGTGCGGCTGGCACATTCGCCACTCATATCGGCAGTCTCACCCATGGCGCACACGATGACGTCAGCCTGGCGTGCAACCTCAAGGGCTTCTGCCTCCATCTGCGCATCGTCGCCTCGGGCGATGGTCTTGCCCAACTCACCGTCCTTCTGCTCCTGTTCGTCGTACACCACGTTGCAGCCCTGTGCATAGAGCAGCGTCGCCTTGCCATCGAGGGCTTTCTCCATACTCTCACGCAGAGAGGAATAGCGGTCGGGTGTGGCAGCCACGCTCCAGGTTCCGCTCATGTTGCTGCGCGTGTCGGCCAGGGGACCGATGAGGGCTATCTTGCCCTGCTTGCTGAGGGGCAGCAGCTGACGGTCGTTCTTGAGCAGGACGAAGGTCTCGGCGGCAATGTCGCGTGCGGTCTGGCGATGGGCAGCGGTAAAGATGTCGGTCTTATGTCGCTTGCTGTCGCAGTAACGGTAAGGATCCTCGAAGAGTCCCAGCTTGTATTTAGCCTCTAAGATGCGACGGCAGGCGATGTCGATGTCAGCCTCGCTCACCTTGCCTTCCTTGACGCTCTGTTCCAGGAATCTCACGAAGCCCTGCGAGCACATGTCCATATCGGTTCCGGCCAGGAGCGACTGCTCGGAGGCTTCCTTGAGGTCGCGGGCTGTGCCATGCTGCAGAATCTCGCCGATAGAGCCATAGTCGGTCACCACGAAGCCCTGGAAGTTCCATTGCTTGCGCAGCACGTCGGTCATCATCCAGTGGCTTGCCGTGGCAGGCACATAGTCGATGAGGTTGAACGACGACATGACGCTTCCCACACCAGCGTCGACCACAGCCTTATAGGGAGGCAGAAACTGGTTGTACATGCGTATCTTGCTCATGTCGGTGGTGTTGTACTCCTTGCCTGCCTCAACGGCTCCATAGAGGGCGAAATGCTTGAGACAAGCCATGATGTGGTCTTTGGGGACGATGGTCTCACGGCTCATGTCAGCCTGCTGATAGCCGCGAGTCATAGCTGCTCCCAAGACACCACTGAGGTATGGATCCTCGCCGAAGCCTTCGCTGATGCGTCCCCAGCGGGCATCGAGAGCCACGTCGACCATAGGCGAGAAGGTCCAGTTGATGCCGTCGGCGCTTGCCTCGCGTGCCGACACTGCGCCCACCTGTCTCAGAGCTTCCTCGTTCCACGAGCAGGAGAGGGCGAGCGGTATGGGGAAGATGGTTTCGTAGCCGTGTATGACGTCCATGCCCACGAGGAGCGGAATACCGAGTCGGCTCTTGCGGATGGCCACGTCCTGCAGGGCTTTGATCTTGTCGAAGCCCTTGATGTTGAACACGCCTCCCATCTTGCCGGCAGCGATGTCGCCCGCCACCTGAGTGTCCATAGTGCTGCCCGTGGTGATGTCGCCCGCCACCATGAGGTTGAGCTGGCCGATCTTCTCCTGAAGCGTCATGCGCGACATGAGTTGTCCGATGTACTCGTTCATGGGCGGCAGTTTCTTGCGCGCGGCAAAGGCTGAAGGAGACAGCAAAGTCCCCAACAGGATGAATGATGCTAATAACAGATTCTTTTTCATGCTGATATCTTAATTATTTGGGGATTATTTCAGTTGGAAAGATTTACGCAACTTCAGATTATCGGAGGCATTGCCTACCCAGACCTCAAACAGTCCTGGCTCAGCCTTCCAGCTTGCTGTGGTCTCGTCGTAGAAGCTGAGGGCGTCCTTGCCAAGGGTGATGCTGACGTCCTTGCTCTCGCCAGGCTGCAGACTCACCTTGCTGAAGCCTTTCAGCTCCTTGAGCGGACGGTCGACCGAGGCCTTGGCATCGTGCACATAGAGCTGTACGGTCTCAGATCCGGCACGCTTACCGATGTTCTTTACCTGTACGGTGAAGGTGATGGAGTCGGCAGCTGTCATCGATGCCTTGTCGGCACGCAGATTGCTGATGGCGAACTGGGTGTAGCTCAAACCGTGTCCGAAGGCGAACACAGGACGCTGCTTCTTGCGGTCGGCCCAGCGATAGCCCACATAGATGCCTTCTTTGTATTCCTCGTCGATGATGTTGCCCTCGGTCTTGGATCCACCCTCCTTTCGCCAGGTTCCGGGATAGGTGTTGAGGGCATGGGCGCCCACATTCTGCAAAGACTTCACCCAGGTGAAGGGCAGCTTGCCAGATGGGTTGGCGTCGCCCGTGAGGACAGCAGCCAAAGCCTCGCCCGCCTCAGAGCCTAAATACCATCCCTGCACGATAGCGGGAACCTTGTCGCGCCAAGGCATGGCCACAGCGTTGCCCGAGATGTTGACATAGACGAAGTTCTTGTTGGCAGCAGCCAGAGCTGTGATAAGCTTGTCCTGCGCATAGGGCAACTCGTACTGCTGTCGGTCGTGGCCCTCGCAGTCCTGATAGTCGCTCTTGTTGAGTCCGCCGAAGAGGATGACACAGTCGGCCGCTTTCGCCTTCTCTACAGCCTCAGCGATGAGTTCTGCCTCGCTGCGCTTGTCTTCCAGGTTCTGACCTGTGGTGACGCCATTGTAAGCGCCAGTCACATCGCCCACATAGCCTCGGGCAAAGTCAACCTCCACTCCGTCTTTGGCCAGTCGTGCCTGCAGGCCCTGCAGAGGGGAAATCTCCCGCTGTACCTTGAGCGAAGAGCTGCCTCCGCCCACGGTCATCATCTTGATGGCGTTCTCGCCCACCACGAGCACATGGCGCACCTTCTGGGTGTTGATGGGCAGCACGCGGTTGCGGTTCTGCAACAGCACGATGCCTTCCTCTGCTATCTGTCGGGCTGTGGCGTAATGTCCGTCGGAACAGAGGAAGCCGTGAGGACGATGGCGGTTCATCGTGGTGCGATAGAAGAGTCGCAGCACGCGACGCACCTTCTCGTCGAGCTCACGTGTGGTGTATTTGCCTTCCTGTATGGCCTTCAGATAGGGACGGGCGAGATAATAGCTGTCGTAGGCGTTGGAGGCGCCCCAGCTCAATCCGTTGGTCCAGGAGCCGAACTCCATGTCGAGTCCGTTCCTCACAGCCTGGTCGGTGTCGTGGGCTCCACCCCAGTCGCTCACCACCACTCCATCGAACTGCCAGTCGTTCTTCAGAATCTTGTTCAGGGTGTACTGGTTATGGCAGTTGTGCTCGTTGCGATACAGGTTGTATGCGCCCATGATGGCCCATGCCTTGCCTTGCTCAACGGCAGTCTTGAAGGCAGGCAGATAGATTTCGTGCAGGGCACGGTCGCTCACCTTCACGTTCACCTGATGGCGATATTCCTCGTCGTTGTTCAGACAATAGTGCTTCACGCATGCCGACACGCCCTTCGACTGCAGTCCCTGTACGTAGGGCACTACCATGACAGAGGCGAGATAAGGGTCCTCGCCCATGTACTCGAAGTTACGTCCGTTGAGGGGAGTGCGGTAGATGTTGACGCCGGGTCCCAAGATCATGTCCTTGCCACGATAGAGAGCCTCCTCGCCCAATGCCTCGCCGTAGATACGGCTCATCTGAGGGTTCCAGGAGGCTGCAAGACAGGTAAGGGCAGGGAAAGCCACACACGAGTCGTTGGTCTGTCCTGCCTGGTCCCATTCGTCCCACAGCACGTCGGGGCGCACACCGTGTGGACCATCGTCAGTCCAGAAGTCAGGAAATCCCAATCGTGGAACTCCAGCCGATGAAAACTTGCTCTGGGCGTGAATAACTCTTATTTTCTCCTGCAAGGTCATGCGGGAGAGGGCGTCCTCGATGCGTTGTTCTACGGGCTTTGTGTCGTCCAAATAGACGGGCATCTGCTGCGCCTGAACTGAGAAAACGGTTGTCAGCGACAACACGCAGGATAATGCTAAATGTTTCATAAGTTATATTGATATTATTTTTTGCCGAATGCAGCTAATCTTTTCTTTTGCAAAGATTATGCAAATCGAATGCAGAATATCAAGCTTGCTTGAATATTATGCTGAGATGCAGCTAATCTTCTGCAAAGATTATGCAAATGAGCGCAATGAAAGCTTGCTTTCAAATTGCCGAGTGCAGCTAATCTTCTGCAAAGATAGCTAAAAAATCAAACAAAAGCTATTTCACTTAGTAAAATAGTGGATTCGTGTACATAATGCAAAACTGCAATCTTCTATAAACAAGCTGTTTACGCAAAAACAGCCTTTCGATTTAAGTGGAAGTTAATGAAAAGTCGGTTAGTCGAAAAAGGGGTAAATAATGGGGCGATTTTTAAGTGTCAGGATTGGCTGGAGAGCACATAGCAGTACAGAGAATGCCGCACAACCGTCGCCACCTTGCCGCCTCCCCTATCTTCGAGGGCTTTCCCGATTTCCGCCAGACGAGAATCGCCATGCTGAGAGCCACTACCGTGAAGGAACTGAAAGAGATTTTGAAAGAATGCCGAGAGAGAATCAAGGCGATAGAATAATACAAGTATCTAAGTAAAGGGAGGCTCCAACGATGTTGATTGGAATCTCCTCATACTATTTAAAATAATTTTGTATATAAGCTATCAATTGTTTATTCTTGTATATAGGTCTTTGTAAAGATCTACCTCCATTAAAACCATGTATTTTTAGGTTTTCCTCCTTCAAAAGGTTATTATTACTTTCACCTATAAGTTTCAAACGAGAAGTTAAATCCCTTGGAGCTTTCTCTACCCAAAATTCAGAATCTTCTCTAGGAATACCACAAGCCTCTACTATTGTTTTAAAACGTATATTTCGGCTATTTGACATAAACAAATAAACGACATCTCCAACTTCAAATCCATAAGAATCCACCCAACTAACAAAACCTTTTGTCAACAAACATCTTGTGTGATTACATTTACGTTCATTAGCAAAAACCACCCAAACTCTACACTCTTTTCCCATTATTGTTCCATAAAATATTTTATCATATCATCTATTGTTGCTTTATATAGTCTACCAAAATCAGAGCTAATACCGTTTGGTTCCCATACCTTAAAGCATTTCTGTCCTAAAGTCGTACTATAGGCCAAACTATAAGTCTGTCCCATTACTTCAAAATCAAAATGCTCACCTTTTTTAGCATTTTTCAGTGCTTCAGAGAAATCTTGAAGATTTTTTATCGTAGTCTCTTTATCACCCAATAAAAAGATAACAGGGTCATGAAACTTCGAATTATTGCGTAAAATAACTGAGTAAGTATCCCCTTTTTCAGTCATAGTTTTAGTCAACGTAACCGAACCATTAGTAAAGCTCTTGAGCTTTTCTATAGTTGCAGTTTTCTTTAACTGAGCAAAGCTTGCCATAGGTACAACACACAACAGCCATGCCATGATTATATTTCTTATCTGTTTCATTTGTTTAGCATTCAAAATTACTAAATTATTTATTGTCTCATCCACAATAAGTCAAAATACATAAGTCTCGTCATCATTTTGACTGGTTGTCCTTTCTTTCCTCCTGTATAAAGGAATTCTTGTTCTTCAGAAGAAAACAAAGGTTGGAACCCATTCTTCTGATAAAAAGAGATAACCTCTGGAACGTTGATAGCATCTACGATAACAAAACGACAACCAGATTTATTGTCATGTGACATGAACCAACCCTTAATAAAGTCTATAACCTCGCTTCCGATTCCTTTTCCACAAAAATCTTTATTCACTCCCAATCGACCAATCAAAACACCCGGATAACGGCGAAGAGGTTTCTCATGATGAGTAAGACTTTTCATATAATCTTTACGACTTCTTGGTAGATCGTAAATACGAATACTATCATTAGAAACAGTAAAAGTACAAACTATCTTGGTAGGGTCATCTGTTTTGCGAAAGCAATAAGATTTTCCCATCAAATAATAAGCATATCGTGTGGCATCATTCCTGAAGAAATCATCTAAATCTTCATTGCCACACGAAAAGGGTTGACAGATAGATAATAGATCATCTGTCAATTCACCGAAAAAGCATTGTGAATTCAGAAACATAATACCCCTTTCTTACTTCATTCCAGCCTTTTCTAAAATACTACGCGCCATTACGCAATAAGGATGTTCTTCTATATTATTGAAACCCTTAAAATTGCGCTCGGCCTCTTCTGCATGACGCAAAAACTCTTTAGCTTCTTTGCCATGTAACGTTGGTATAGCTTTAATTGCTGTTGCCATAATTTTAATCTCCTGTAATTTTGCCAAATGCCAACCTATCACAACACAAATAGGTTGCTGTTTATTTTACTATTTCAATATCGAAACACCTTCGAGCATGGCGAGAGCATTGTTCTCATTCTCCTCCATGATCTCGCGCTCGCCCGGGCCCTTGTCGTTGATGCCGCACAGGTGCAGGATGCCGTGAATGATGACACGATGCAACTCGTCGTCGTAGGTCTTGCCGAACTGCTCGGCATTGGTGCGCACAGTATCGAGCGAGATGACAATATCGCCGTTGATGACATCGCCCTCATCGTAATCGAAGGTGATGACATCGGTGTAATAATCATGACCCAAATACTCGTTGTTGACCTCGAGAATCTTCTCGTCGTCGACAAACATGTAGCCCACCTCACCCACTTTGCGTCCGTGTGAAGCAGCCACTTTGCGAATCCATGCGCTGGTTTCGCGCTTCTTGATTTTAGGCATTTTCACGCCTTCTACACTATATGTTATCATACTTCTTATGGAGTTAAGGAGTTAAGGAGTCAAAGGAGTTAAGACAACACCTTTTCGTTCCTATTCTCAATTTATACTATATATTTTTTTTATTATCTTTTTAAGCTCTTGAATTCTTCACTCTTCGTTCTTCACTCTTCACTTCTTAGGCAGAAATTCATCCACTTCTCTTCCGAAGAATCTCAACTCCCTGACGAGCGTAGAACTGATGCTGCTGTAGCGGGGATCGGAGAAAAGGAGAATGGTCTCCACACCACCCAACTGCTTGTTGATGTCGGCCTGCTCACGCTCGTACTCAAAGTCTTTAGCACTCCTCACGCCTCTCACCAGAAACTTGGCTCCAAGACGATGCGCCAGGTCGATGGTAAGGTCGTCGTAGGCTACTACCTCCATGCGATAACCCTTCGAAGCATCTTGCACATCTATCAGCTCTGTACACTCCTGAGGAAACACCTTCTTGATGCTCTCCACACGCTGAGAAATCTCTTCCGTGGCATGTTTGAGCTTACTCATCGCTACAGCTATCACCAATTTATCAAACATGGGGAGCGCACGTTCTGCTATATTTTGATGCCCGATTGTAAATGGGTCGAAAGTTCCCGTAAATATTCCTATCTTCATGTAGTTAAAGTTCTTCTATCAAATTCTTCACTCAAACAAGTCTCCCTGCATGATGTTGCTGCCATAGGGATTGCGTCCCAGATGGTCGTAGGCAAGCTTAGTGGCCATGCGTCCGCGCGAGGTTCGCTTGATGAATCCCTCCATGATGAGATAAGGCTCGTACACCTCCTCGATGGTTCCGGCATCCTCGCCGATGGCTGTGGCAATCGTTCCCACGCCCACCGGTCCGCCATGAAACTTGTCGATGATGGTGGTGAGAATCTTGTTGTCGATCTCGTCCAGACCATACTGGTCGATGTTGAGCGCACGGAGCGAGAACTCAGCAATGTCGTAGGTAATGGTGCCGTTGCCTTTCACCTGGGCGAAGTCGCGCACACGGCGCAGCAGCGAGTTGGCAATACGGGGCGTACCGCGTGAGCGGCGCGAAATCTCAGCCGCAGCCTCTTCCTCGATAGGCACTTTCAGGAGCATGGCGCTGCGCTTCACGATCTTTTGCAACGTTGGCGGATTGTAGTACTCCAAGTGCAGGTTGATGCCGAAACGGGCACGCAGAGGCGCTGTGAGCGAACCGCTGCGGGTAGTGGCTCCTACAAGGGTAAAGGGATTGAGGTCGATCTGAATGCTGCGGGCCGACGGACCCTTGTCGATCATGATGTCGATGCGATAGTCCTCCATGGCCGAGTAGAGATATTCTTCCACTACGGGCGACAGACGGTGAATCTCGTCGATGAAGAGCACGTCGTTGGGTTCCAGCGAGGTAAGAATGCCTGCCAGATCGCCCGGCTTGTCGAGCACAGGACCCGATGTAATCTTCAGTCCCACGCCCAGCTCGTTGGCGATGATGTTGCTCAGCGTCGTCTTGCCCAGTCCTGGTGGACCGTGCAGCAGTGTATGATCGAGCGGTTCGCCGCGATATTTGGCAGCCTCGACAAACACCTGCAGGTTGTCCACCACGCCCGTCTGTCCGCTGAAGTCAGAGAACTTCAAGGGTCGCAGCGCCTTCTCGAATTCCTTTTCGGCAGGCGAAACCGACTCATTTCTTATGTCAAAATCTTCGTTCATTCCGTAATATCTTATATTTTGTGCAAAGTTACACAATTGTATCAGAAATAAAAAGGAATTCACGAAAAAATCGACAAAAACCTTTGCTCACAATAAATATAATCACTACTTTTGCATCCACATTCCGAACAGAACGTATATAAGAGGGCGACAAACATTCTAAAAATATATAGGTTATGTTACATTTATTTCAGGCGCTCAGCCGTGTGCTGGCCAATTACACCTCCATCTTCGTGATAGGAGTAGCTGTATTCACATTCTTCTTCCCACATACCTTCGACTGGGTACGCGGAATCACCCAGACCGTCATTCTCGGCATCATCATGCTCACCATGGGACTGACTCTTACCACCAACGATTTCAAGATTTTGGCGCAACGCCCCCTTGATGTCTTCATCGGTGCCTGCGCCCAGTTCATCATCATGCCGGGCGTGGCCTACCTCCTTGTCCACGTATGGCACCTCGACCCTGCCCTTGCCCTCGGCATTCTGCTCGTGGGCTGTTGTCCTGGCGGTGTGTCGAGCAACATCATGAGCTATCTCTGTCATGGCGACGTGGCTTTCTCGGTGGGAATGACCTGTGCCTCCACCATCCTCGCTCCTGTCATGACGCCGCTGCTGATGAAGATTACAGCCGGCGAAATCATCCATATCGACGCCATCGGCATGTTCCAGGGCATTCTGCTCGTCACCATCATCCCTGTAGCCATCGGCTGCACACTCAACTACATTTACGGCAAGAGGGAGTGTTTCCCCACCATTCAGAGCCTGATGCCCGGCATCAGCGTCACCTGTCTGGCGTTTATCGTGGGCGGCGTTATCTCTACCGTTCACGACGACCTCGTGGCACGCGGCATGATGCTCTTCCTCTGGACCTTTGCCGTCGTCTTCTGCCACAACACCCTGGGCTATTGCCTCGGCTGGCTGGCCGGTAAGCTGGCTGGCTTCAACACAGCCAAGAAGCGCACCATCAGCATCGAGGTGGGAATGCAGAACGCCGGTCTTGCCACCGTCCTGGCTGGAAACTTCTTTGCCGCTCAGCCACTTGCCGTCCTTCCTTGTGCCATTAGTTGCACCTGGCACAGCATTTCGGGCACAATTCTTGCAGGAATCTACCTGAAATGGGACAAAATGCACGGGAAAAATTAATTTTTAAAGAGACTCCATTTGATTTATCCAACTGGGAAAAAATATTTTCCCAACTATAAAAAATAAAAAAGAGGGGATTTTGCACTGTTTCAAGTGTCAAAATCCTCTCTTTTTAGTGGATTTGTCCTCTGCTGCCCCTGTAACTGGAATACGCACAGAGAAGCTAACCATTTGAGAATAAGCCTTTTAGAGGAAGCAAACCTTATCGAATCTTCCAATTCCAATTCTTCCATTTTTTTTTTTGCATTTTCCATTTCCTTTTATTATATATATATAACTATTTAATTATTAAGTAGTTATAGAGTCTCTAAAAAAGGGTTTGAAAATACAAATGCTTATTGGAATATTGGAAGAACTGGAATATTGGAAGATTTGGCTCTCCCACTTATGCTATTTCCCCGTAGTGAGCAGCTTCACCGCACGCATCACAATCTCGTTCGTCTCGTTCCAAACCTGGAAATACTGGCTCATATCCCAAATATCTCGCGCCACAAGGGCTTTGAGCTGTATGGACAGGTATTTCCTCGTCTGAGCCAATTCGGCGGCGTCACGGGGCTCTATTTTCTCTTTCTTGCCATCGGCGATGATTTCCTCTACAAGGCTCTGAGGAACCTCATAGCTTGCCAGGAACTTACCAAAATCCTTGTACTGGCTCTTCAGCTCTTGGCGATGGGCGTCGATGAACTTCAGGCTGTGGTTGATGACGATGCTCTTGGCTGTAAGCAAGCGATGCATCTTGGTGTACTTGGTCGTATCGAGCGGCACGAAATAATCGGGCATGATGCCTCCGCCGCCATAAACCACACGATGCTTGCGCAGGGTGTAATACTTCAGAGAGTCGGACAGATGGATGCTATCTTGATTGGTAAACTCACCATGCTTGTAACGGTTGTCGAGATCCATGGCATAATCCTCGCGCTCGCCCTTCTTGTAAGGCTTCTGGATGCATCGGCCGCTCGGCGTATAGTAATGGGCTATGGTGAGACGTATCTCGCTTCCATCCTCAAAGGTAAGAGGACGCTGCACCAATCCCTTGCCAAAAGTGCGACGGCCTACGACAACGCCTCGGTCCTGGTCTTGTATGGCACCCGACACGATTTCGGCTGCCGAAGCCGAGAACTCGTTGGTGAGAACCACGAGCTTGCCCTTGCGCCAGCGTCCGTTGGCCTCAGCACGGAACTCCTGTCGAGGCGCTGTACGACCATTGGTGTAGACGATGAGGTCGCCTTTCTCCAAGAACTCGTTGGCTATCTTGGCTGCCGTCTGAAGATAGCCTCCACCATTGTCCTGAAGGTCGAAGATGAGGTCTTTCATGCCTTTCTTCTTGAGCGAGTCCATAGCTACAGAAACCTCCTTGTGGCTGGTCATTCCGAAGCTGCCCAGACGGATGTATCCGATTCCGGGGCGAATCATATAGGCTGCATCCATCGTGGTGACTGGTATCTTGTCGCGCTTGACACGGAAGGAAAGCTTGTCCTTGATACCACGGCGCACAACAGTGAGGTTGACTATGGTTCCCTTGGGTCCGCGAAGGCGCTTCATGATTTCTTCCTTGCTCATCTTGACGCCTGCGATGGCTGTGTCGTTGACTGCCACAATGCGGTCGCCGGCTATGATGCCCACTTTCTCGGAAGGCCCGTTGACAACGGGCTGAATGACGAGGAGTGAGTCGTCGACCATGTTAAACTGCACACCGATGCCATCAAAAGAGCCGTTGAGCGACTCATTCATCGCCTGTGTCTCCTTGGCTGTGGTGTAAGAGGAATGCGGGTCGAGCTTCTCCAACATGCCACGAATGGCGTCCTCGACAAGTTTGTTCTCGTCGACGCTGTCGACATAGAGATTGGCAATGGCTATCTCTGCCCTGCCCAACTTCTCTATCGGGCTGTTCTTGCCCATTCTGATGCGCATCTGGGCACTGGCAGAAGTTACTGTCAGGAATGCTACCAGTGCAAACAATAGATATTTCTTCATAAATTCTTATTTTACTTGAGTTTCGCAAGCTCAGAAGTTAAAGGAGTTAAAGGAGTTAAAGGAATTATCGCTCCCTACGGTCGCTGAGGAGTTAAGACAAATCCGTGCCTTTTTGTTAACCCGTGACTATCAATTCTAATCCAGCGGATCAGAGTCTTCATCTGGAATATCTTCCTCGATCACCAAGTTGTCGATAATGAAGTTCTGACGCTCCATGGTGTTCTTGCCCATGTAGTACTCTAAGAGTTTCTGCACCTGGTCGGTTTTGTGCAGAGTGACTTGTTCCAGTCGCATGTCAGGACCGATGAAATGGGCAAACTCTTCGGGAGAAATCTCGCCGAGACCCTTGAATCGGGTGATTTCAGGATCAGGTCCCAAGTCGCGGATGGACTGCTGGCGCTCCTCGTCGCTATAGCAATAGTGCGTGATGAAGTCGCTCTTCTTCTCCTTCGGTCCCAACTTGGCGTCGGCATCGGCTATGGCCTGCTTGTTCTTTATCTTGGTTCGCTTGTTGCGCACACGGAACAAAGGCGTCTGCAGCACGTAGACATGGCCTTTCTTGATGAGGTCGGGGAAGAACTGCAGGAAGAAGGTGATGATAAGCAGACGGATGTGCATTCCGTCGACATCGGCATCGGTAGCCACGACAACCTTGTTGTAACGCAGCGAGTCGAGACCGTCCTCTATGTCGAGGGCTGCCTGGAGAAGATTGAACTCCTCGTTCTCGTATACCACTTTCTTGGTAAGACCAAAGCTGTTGAGCGGCTTACCGCGAAGGGAGAACACAGCCTGAGTGTTCACGTCGCGGCTCTTGGTGATGCTACCGCTGGCAGAATCGCCCTCTGTAATGAAGATGGAGCTTTCCTCCTTGCGTTCGTTCTTGGCGTCGCTGAAATGGATGCGGCAGTCGCGCAACTTGCGGTTGTGCAGATTGGCCTTCTTGGCACGTTCGCGCGCCAGCTTGGTGACGCCAGCCATCGCCTTTCGCTCGCGCTCACTCTCCTTGATCTTGCTCTCCAGCACCTCGGCCACGTCTTTATGGATATGCAGATAGTTGTCCACCTCTTTCTTCAGAAAATCGCCCACATACTTGTTGATGGTCTCGCCGCCATTGGGAGTCATCGTGGTACTGCCGAGCTTGATCTTCGTCTGACTCTCGAAGACGGGTTCTTCGACATTGATGGCTATAGCTGCCACCAGGCCGTTGCGAATGTCGCCATACTCGTACTTACCGAAGAATTCCTTAATGGTCTTGGCAATGTGCTCCTTGAAGGCGCTCTGATGAGTTCCGCCCTGCGTGGTGTGCTGACCGTTGACAAAGGAATAGTACTCCTCGCCATACTGGTTGGTGTGGGTGAAAGCCACCTCGATGTCCTCGCCCTTCATGTGGATGATATCGTAAAGACCGTCATTGGTCATGTTGTCGGTAAGAAGATCCTGCAAACCGTGGCGGCTCAGGATGCGACGACCATTGTGCATGATGGTAAGGCCCGTATTGAGATAGGTGTAGTTGCGAAGCATCGTCTCCACGATGTCATCGTGGAAGCTGTAGTTCTTGAAGAGAGTGTTGTCGGGCTCGAAAAAGATGTAGGTTCCGTTCTCATCCTCGGTCTTTGAGGTCTTGTCGCTCTTCAGAATGCCCCGTTCGAAGACAAGATGGCGCACCTTTCCCTCGCGGAAAGACTTCACCTCGAAATGAGAGCTGAGGGCATTGACCGCCTTCACACCCACACCATTCAGACCCACACTCTTCTTGAAGGCCTTGCTGTCGTACTTGCCACCAGTATTGAGCACGCTGACAGCCTCGACAAGCTTGCCCTGCGGAATGCCTCGGCCATAATCGCGCACGCTGACACGAAGATTGTCCTCGATGTCGATTTCGAGTCGCGCTCCGGCGCCCATCTTGAACTCGTCGATGGAGTTGTCCACCACCTCTTTCAAGAGCACATAGATGCCGTCTTCGGGCAGATTGCCATCGCCCAAACGTCCGATGTACATACCTGGACGGGTACGCACATGCTCCATATCGCTCAAGTGGCGGATATTGTCATCTGTATATTCTACAGGTTGCTCCTGAAGGGTATTTGCCAGTTCTTCAGCAGCACCCTTTTCATTCAAGTTTTTATCTTCAGGCATAAATTCCTCCTTGTAATTCTGATTTTATTTTATACGAACAGTTGCTATTTACTTGATTTTCTTAATATAACAGTTGCGGCGCTTGTGAAGGATTGGGTCTAAGACACCCCATTGTCCCTGCACAGCAACATTGTCTTCCATTTCCACCTGTGTTTCTCCCCACTCGATTCCATACTTCTGATAGATAGGAATCAGGTCGGCAAAAAGCAGCGCATTGGCACCCTTGGCACGGTATTCCGGCTGGATACCGATGAGCAGGAGGTCAACGATCTTGGTCTTATGGAACTTGATGGCACGCAGCAGATGCCACCAACCGAAAGGAAACAGTCTGCCCCTATGGCATTTCTGCAAGGCTTTGGTAAGAGAAGGCATCGTAATACCGATTCCTATCATCTTATGATCCTCTGTAGTCCAATCCTCGATGGCAGTCACAAAGTTCAGATCGAGCAAAGCTAAATACATCTTGATGTACTGGTCTATCTGCTTCTGCGAGAGTTCAGAATAGCCATAGAGATGCTTGTATGTATTATTGATGAGGTCGAAAATCTTCTGCCCGTATCCGCCCTGATAAATATCCTTACGGGTAAGTTTGCGGACATGGAGATTGTATCTTTTCTCTATCATCGCCGCTATCTTGGAATATTTCTCCGGGATGGTATCTGGCACTATCAGCTTATACTCTACGTATTTATTATCTACGGTAAAACCCTCCAAAGCCTCTACGTGCTCCGGATAATATGAATAATTGTAGATGGTAGGCATGGTGCCGAGCTGGTCAAAGCCCCAGGTAAGCATACCTTCTGGATCCATATCCGTAAAACCAAGCGGACCTACAATATCTTCCATTCCCTTCTCCTTGCCATATTTCTCTACAGCATCGAAGAGAGCCTTGGAAACCTCACGGTCGTCGATGAAATCAATCCACCCGAAGCGCACGGACTTACGATCCCAACGCTTATTGGCCTTATGGTTGATAATAGCAGCGACACGTCCCACTACCTTGCCCTCTTTATAAGCAAGGAAATACTCTGCCTCGCAAAACTCGAAAGCGGCATTGCGATCTTTGCTAAGGGTATTCATGTCGTCGCTGAAAAGATTGGGCGCATCATACGGATTGCCCTCGTATAGGTCGTAATGGAAGTCGATGAACGTCTTCAAGTCCTTCTTGTTTTCGACCTTTCGAATCTCTATTAATGACATTATCTCAAACTAGTTTGTTACTTTAAAGCATGCAAAAATAGCAATATTTGGTCAAACAGCCAAATATTGCTATTTTTTTTGCAGTTTTTTATGAGGTTGACAAGTATATTGGTGGTTTATTTTGCCTCAATATTGGTTTTATCAATTGATTTCGCCTGTCAGATTACTGAGTTTTCGCAAATAGGACAGTTCCGTCATTTTCAGCCAATTTTGCTTAGCTGCTTATTTCAGAAGATGTGCTTTTATCCACTCCATCTGTCCGCGGTTGGTTTCTGTTGTCGTCCAATGCTCGTTGATCGGGGTAAGCAGACTCTCCTTAGTACATTTCAGCGTGTTCCAGACAGCATAGCTGGTTGTTGGAGGACAGGTCACATCGTTGTAGCCCCATGTAAGATAAGTAGGAGCCTTGACGTAACGGGCGAAATTGACTACATCGAAGTAAGCCAGGGTGTTGAGACAGTCCTTATTGCTCAATATCTGAGGCTGACGGCAGAAGTGTGGATAACCACCCGTTCCGCCCTTAGCCGCATAACCCGCCATGTCGCTAAGGGCAGGATGATTGGCTACACATTGGGTGACACGACTGTCGAGTCCTGCTGCGATAATGGCCAAGGCTCCGCCCTGACTGCCGCCCTGCACAGCAACATTCTTGCCATCCCACTCGGGAAGCGAAGTCAGGAAATCGATACAACGAACCAAGCCTACATAGACATGCTTCATATAATAAATGTCCTTGTTCTCCAAACCATTGGCCAAATAACCGCCATTACGGTCGTTGAAAGCACGACTGATCTCGCCAAAAGTCTCTGACGAAATGCGTGGGTCGAGGCCGTGAATCTCCACCTCAAATCGAACAAAGCCATTCTCGGCATAATACTTGTTGCGCATAGGATCCTTGATGGTCTTGATGCCTGCTCCTGGAGGACAGAGCACTACGGGATGCTTGCCTGGCTGGGCATTCTTGGGATAGAACAGGAAGCCATACATGGAATGGCCCATTTTGTCGATCTGGAGCTTGACGAGATAACAGTCTATCTTGTCGGTACAATAGTCCTTGTACAACTCCTTGGTATAAGACATAGGCACCTGTTTCAGTTCCTCCACGTTCTTCTGCCAGAAGCTTCTGAAATCCTGGGGCTCCTGCGTATAGGGTTTTATCTTGTCGACCGAGAATCCCACCTTGATATGATGCTCATAGGTCTTTCCGTCGAGACTGACAGATAGTTTCATGTCGCGGAATCCTGGAGTCTTCTTCGTTCCCATATTGATGACAGCACGTCCGTTCTTCAGCTTCACGCTTCCATGCTTGTCGGGCTGGAGCATGTCGTTGCCTATGGAATATTTCAGTTCGCCATCACGGGGAATGCCATACTTGCAGAAACTCACCTCCACCTTGGCATTCTCGCCGGTCTGATAGAGCCAGTCGGCATGGTCGGGCACAGTGAGCCAAAGATAGTCGCTCTTATAAGGATAGTTCTCCGCTTTGATGTTTTGTACACCACTCATGTTCATCGCCAAGATAAACGCGAGCAATAAAAAGATTGTTTTTAATTTGTTCATAAATAGTAGCTTATTTTTTGTTACTCAACTTTCGCTGAGGTCAGTTTGTTATTTATATCGACTTCATGTCTTCTGCAAAATTAAGAAAATTAAGGATAAATTCCAAACATTCAGAAAGAATTTCCTAACTTTTCATGCGTTTTCTAAAATTTTATCCGTTATCAGCAGCACATGACTGTCGTCAGACAAGGTAGTGGCGAAGATATAGGTTTCGCCTCCATCCTTCAACTTCAGTCGCTTGCGCAATTCTGCTACAGAGAGAGGAAAGTTGCGGGTGGCAATATTGGCCTTCACAATGCCTTGCAAATGGCGCTTGAGTTCTTTCTTGTTGAAGGAAGAAACGGCACGGATACGGAAAGAACGGCCTGGAAAATCGGCTACAGAAAACTGGCTCACGAAAAGGTGACTGTTCTTGGAGAGCATCGAGACAGAATAACGCTCGGAAAGAACTCCGAAACAGCCTGCTTTCATCAGCGAGGCATTCGGCTCATAGAGATATTGAGCCGAATCTAAGTCGGCTGCTGCTATGCGGGTTACAGAAGAAGCCATTTCGGCATCATCGCAGACAAACGACTGAGTATCGTTGACACAACAAATGCGAAGGCGACTGTTTTCGTCCATATTTCGCGCAGAGAGCACCAACAAAAGCTCCTTGCACTCATTGTTCACAGATACAACATGAACCTCTCTCACACACCTTAATTCGCTTACAGCACGATGCCAGTCGAGCATCGGAGACAGTTTGATGACTACAAAATCGGCTTTCTGGAGCATTTCCTCTTGAAGCCTGGTTACATCGGGGGTGCAGTCTTGAAGACTTACCACCTTGTTGCCGGCATCATCACGACGGGCTGGATCAATATAGATTACCCGAAGACCAGAATGATTCGGAATCACATGAAGCACCTCTACTCCATCTCCATTCTTCACGACGACATGCTTTAATCCCAATCGTTCAAAATTCTCCTTCGCCGCTTCACAAAGATGCTTTTGCCGTTCTACATACATCGACTTAGCGCCCAATCGGGCTGCCATATAAGAGAAGTCGACTCCAAAACCTCCAGTAAGGTCAACAAACTCAATTTCTGCAACAGAATCTCCTGAGCAAGCATCGCCTTTAGTTTTGTTAACATAGCTACCTGTTTCTGTTAATATCTGTTGCTTTTCACAAGTGTCTTCATTTTGAGCGAATTCTGAATCAACTGTGCTCTTGGTCGCAAATTCGCAAATTTTGGAATTATCGCCTTGGGGCACGATTTCTCCTCGAAGAGAGGAAAGAGAAGAATTTCCCAACAATCGTGCAGCCAATTCGGCTTTATAGAGCGCAGTCTGCTCTGACGAACATTGCTCCATCGAAATGTGAGGCGGATAAATGATGCCGTCGATGCTGGCCCAGCGAGGCAACTTGATACGAGCCATCTGTCGACCACGTATCTGGTCGAGAGCAAAAGGCATATTGACCTCAGGATTCTTGCTTCCGAGGAAAGCCAGCTGGCGGACGTCGTCGTCCTGATGTTGGCGAATAAAGTCTTGAGTAGCTTGGTTCATCGTTGCCATCTCCCTTTATCTTGTCTATGACGATGCATTTATCCGACTACCAGCGAGAATTGCAGCCCTAAAGCATTTGCTATTCTCAAGAAAGTGGAGAGCTGCATATCCGTTTGGCCCTTTTCCAGAGCAGAGACATACTCTCTCTTCTTGCCGATTTTCTCGGCAAGAGCCTTCTGCGTCATCTTCTGTTTCTTACGCTCGTCCTTGAGCAACTCTGCATAATACCAAGCCTTGGCCCTGGCATCAAAATCCTTGCGAGCCTCGCTATTAGGCTCGCCATATTTTTCCTGCAGAACATCATCAAATGTTCTCAACTTAGACAGTTTTTCTTCATTAAACTTCAACATATCTCTAACCCTCCAAATATTTCTTTAATAATCTTTCTGCCAACTTAATCTCTGCTTTATATTGCTTTGTTCCTTTCTTGACAAAGGAATTCAATAATATAACTCGCTTGCTCTGTATAAAACTATAATTATCTATAGCAAATAAAACTGTTCTATATTCATCAGAGCTAATGGAAACACGAAGTTCATAAAAGTCAGTATTCTCTAAATGTTTTACGAACTTTTTATTAACCACATACTGGGTCTTTATGAGCCGCAGCCCATAATCAAACTTATCCTGTATTTTAGAATCGAGCCCACGATAAAAGGCATCAAATTCCTCAGAATAAATCACCTGTCGTATATTCTCTTCTTCCATGCCGCAAAAGTAAGAAAAATATTAGTTACTTCCAAATGTTTAGGAAGAAATTTATTACTTTTCCGTATTTCTTTCGAAAAGGGTATTACACTATTAGTTATAAGGTCGCTAATTGCGACCTTAATCCATCAAGTTGATTCTGGAGGCACAAAGCGTAGAGCCAAGAAAAGAGAATGTTCGGGCACACAAATGGACAAAATAAAAACTGCCACAAGATGTAGCAGTTTCTATTCACACACAAACTAACTGTAATTCATTAGCAGTATTTTTTATTTCTTGCAAGATTTCACGCTCACATTCAGCAGATGGTTTCTTAGTGCCATTCACATACTGTGTCATCAAACCTTGGCTAATTCCCAAACGTTTACCAATCTCTACAGCATTCAGTTCTGGATGAGATAAAAAAATCAAGGAAATGCCTGTAGGTTCTGGATCTTCGTATTCAAAACTCTCAAAGGAAACATCCTCGTCCAACAAGGGCCAATAAATGCCCTCGTCATCTATCTCATAATCTTCACGTTGCTCATGAGTAGCATTCTTCAAACGCTTATAATAAAGCAAGGACTGCCACAGCACTCTTCCATCGTCTGTCTCGCCGTAAATACGGTCATCGGCAAACCAAATTCTTTTAATCTTCATTTTCACCTCCTTCTTCTACGCTACTGCCAAAATACTCTTTCCATTTTGCAATGGCTAAGTCGTGATTCTCTTCAAGAACCATTTCAGCCGCTTTAATATCCTTGTTCTTCAATCCTTTATTATAAACAAGAACCACAGCATCGTCTGTTATCTCGAACTTTGCTCTTCCATCTGCATTTTTCACATGGACATGAATTGGTTCATGCTCACGAGAATAGAAGTAAAAGCGCATTCCGAACATTCTTAATATTTCTGGTATAAGCTGTTATTTAGTCATTCTCGGTTGCAAAGATAATGAAAATAATGATTACTTACATGTTTTTGTGGATTATTTTTCATAACATTCCATAAAAAGTGAATGTTTGGGTGCACAAAAGAAACAATTAGACCTCAGCACTTTACGCAAAGAGCATATAGTGTGAGGTCTAATATTTCATTTGATTTTCCTCTGATGGAAATCATCCGTCAGAGGAAAAAAGAATCTCAATAAGAGAAGATTAATCAGCCAACTTAGCCTTCAAGAACTCACGGTTCAAGCGGGCGATGTTGGCGATAGACTCGTTCTTAGGACAAACAGCCTCGCAAGCACGAGTGTTTGTACAGTTACCGAATCCGAGCTCATCCATGCGTGCAATCATCTTCTTAGCACGGGCAGCAGCCTCTACACGACCCTGTGGGAGAAGTGCCAACTGGCTGACCTTTGAGCTGACGAAGAGCATGGCAGAACCATTCTTACATGCAGCAACACAAGCACCGCAACCGATACATGTAGCGC
>OLGE01000456.1_pt1 | contig 49098 bp, 43 predicted proteins | sample 1605151 | NCBI WGS metagenome assembly OLGE01 (sample SAMEA3888912, study PRJEB22519) | human gut metagenome | biome: human gut; feature: human-associated habitat; material: faeces | place: Denmark | collected 2010
TCGACTATCCCGATGCCGAGATCCTAGGCCATCGCGACCTCCCCTGGGTTCGCAAAAGCTGTCCTAGCTTTAATGTCAAGGAATGGCTGAAGGAAATCGACTTCCACATATAATTCCCCGTACTCTTCTCATACTTTCATTTTCACTCCCCAATCTTATGTCCCGCATAAGGTTGGGGATATAATCATTTATCCTGACTAATATTTATCTTATATATCCCAACAGATCAAGATACATCATCCTTGACTCCAAGTGCTCATCTTCTGGAATATGATTCGCCTCTTTCTCCAAACTCTCTGTAGAGTACAAGAATTTGAAACCATTTTTTTCATAAAAGTGAAGCACATTTTCCTTATTGTAAGCATCAACAACAATGAAACGGCAACCAGTCTTATTGTTAGGATGAACAAACCACGACGCTATGTATTCAATCACTTGTGAACCAACAGATAAAGCTGTTCCTTGGAACTCCTTTGCCACACCAAGTCTTCCAATCAATACTGCTGGATAACTCCTTGTTCTCTTTGAATTCGGAATCTTCCTCTGTATCCGATTTCTTGAAGTATTGGGTATTAATGCAGCCTTGATACTATCATTTGCTAACGTAAAAGCACAAACAATCTTCTTGTCATCTTCTGTTGTGGAAAAATAATAAGTTTTTCCCAACAGCTGCTCTGCATAAAGGAATGCATCTTGATGAAAGAAATCATCCAAGTCCTTATCTCCGCAACTAAAACTTTCCAACTCACCCTGTGTTGTAACAGGATATGGAAAGCCTCCACAACTATTTTGCAAAAGGTCCTTTTCCTCCATGTTCTTTCATATATTTACGTGAACGTTCCATAATGCGATCAATATCCTCAAAAGAAAAGACTAATTTTCTCCTCTGTGGATTACGTTCATTCTCCTCTGCCTCACGAACAAATCGTTCGGCAGTCTCACCTGTAAGAACAGGAATACTTCTTATCTCTAATGCCATAACCTTTCATTTTAAATGATTAATATTATGTTGCAAAATTATGCATTTTCTGCGAAACCACCAAGGAAAATGCCAAAAATCTGCAAGTTATCAGCAAATAACCACGAAATCAACCGTAAACTATAAACTATTAACTGTAAACTATAAACTGCTTTCCCCATGCGGTCCCATCCCGCAAAACATGGCGCAGACCGCTTTGGTCCGACAACCATAAAGCGAAGCAGTTCCGAGCACCGGAGGGCGGTTTCCCTCTTCTTCCCTGAGGGGAGAAGACCGAGATGAGAGGTGGAGCCTTCTTTAATGGTAAAGAAGGACGGGATGATTTTAGAACCCTCCTTTGGCAAAGGAAATAGGGATTCGAAAAGCCCCTCTTTGCAGGAGAGACATCGGGATTCGAAAGCCCTTTTTAAAGGGTCATTGGGATTCCCGAATCTACTTCATGAACTTCGCTTGAATGAACTGCGGCACTTTCCATGCCATTTTCATCAGCTTCGTCAATGTCACGGGCTTGAAGCCATATCCGGAATATACCCTGATATCCTCATCCCACATTTTCTTGCGCTTGGCAGAATCAGTACTCATGCCACCCATTCTCATGAGAGCAATCACATCACCCGTCGCCATTCTGACACCATTGTTGACAGCCTCATACATACCATGGTCAAGTTCAGAGATAAACTATACCAATTGCAGTGCTACAATGGTACCGATTCATGCGCTACAGTGGTACCGATTTACCGATACTGTCAAATGAAATATTGAAAACTTATCGAAAAGTTTTCTATTCATCAATAGTTTTTTTTATTGAAATAGCAGAATAAGAGTTATAGCTAACCTTATGATTATAACGTATTTCAGGCACTTTTATAGTAGGTGGCAACTTACCTATGATAGAGCGGTGTTCTTCCATTCGGAAGTAAAGATATGATTTTTTCATCTCTAAAAGTTTATCAACAATATCTTTACGCAAAAAGAAGAACATACTGTCGTCACATATAAAACTGGTTGACACCTCTGCATTGGCGAAGGAATATGCCTGTCTGTCCATATCAAATGTCAGTTCCAGCATTTGGCATATTTCAGAAGAGAGGCAGACAAGACTTTTGCATTTGAACCTTTTTGTAGTCCATTCAGAGAAACTGTATTTAACAAGAATTTTAGCCTTATCTTCTGTAAAATTCGTCTGTGTATCTATTAGTTCACGCCATGACAATTCCCCCCAAAAGGCATGATCATACTCTTTTGTGAATTCTGCATATTCTAAATCAACTTCTTCTGGAGATATATCTTTTTGTATAAGAAGAGAATTCCATTCCAAATATATATTAGCATTTTTTTCACTCATCATCTGGTGACAAGTTCCATAAAGCAAAATCCAGTCACCATCTCTATTTGGAAGTTTTGTCATAATTAGACTGGCTTGCCAATCAGACAAATTTGCTTTAATCCAGCTGCCCAAATCTTCATTTCTTTGAGGCAGTAAAAAAACAGTGAATAGGTTTCTCTTTTGCGGGACTATTGGGAAAGACGGATCTATTCTTACGAGAGGTGTACGAAATGTACCAACATACTCATTTCCAAGTTTACCATTCAGCAATAGCCACCCATAAAGTTCATACAATGCAGCCTGCCCATATTTAAATGCATAATTATTTTTGAGTTGTCTACGGTAGCTAACTTTTTCGTCTTCTGCGGTTTGTAACATGGAACAAACTTCTTGGTCATAGCCTAAACGCTCTGCCATATTTTGCAACATACCATAAATCTGGCTAGAAGTATAATATGCCTCATGGTAATGATCTGGTATAAAGAGTGGTCTTATATAAGATTTGTCGTAATCATAATCATATACTGTAAACAACGCCCACTCCTTTTCTATTTTCTCTGACCATTTCATATCAGCATACTTATACAGCAATTCTCTATTTTGCAGTTGACGAAAAATAACTTCAGCATAACTATAAAGCGTTTCCAAATCATCCAATAGCACAACATTGGTAGTAGCATGAGTTTTCAAATAGTTTTCTAATATATCGATACACTTCTTTAATGTTTCCCAATCTTTCGAGTGCAGTCCTAAACCTGTAACAACAGATATAACAGCTTCACGGACAAAAGGGTCACATGTGTTGAGCAATAAAGAGCAAATGTGCAAACCTTCATCATTATTTTTCTTTATTAGCAAAAATGCTTGTTTGCAAAATTTCTCTCTATATTCCATATCAGTGATGCCACACATCAGCAATGCAAATGCCAGCAAATCAGCATTTTTGTATTTATTTGAAACATATCGGTCATGCAATATGGAATATGCTTCTTGCATAACATCATAAGTTGCAAACTTACTGTTCCAATATTGATCCAAGATACTTCCATCCTGTTTCGTAAAAAAAGGAAGAAATGAAGAAATGTAAGCTATATTATAAGTACATACCTTTTCATACAAAGCTTCAAATAGGTGTTCTTTTATTTTTATTCCCCATTCAGTTCTTGTCAATATGTTGATAAATGATTTTCTCCCTTTATCATCAGTTAGGAATATATCCAAGTTATCTATAGCTGCATTTATGACTTCTGGATTTGGCATAATCTCGAACCATTCTTTGTGATAATGTTTAGGCACAAGGTAGAAAAGACTTTTTATTATATCTTCTGCCAATGTATGACGTTTGTCTCCAAAGAACTTTCCTTTATTACTATCTATAAACAACTTGAAATCTTCATCCTCACCACACTTATGCAGTATACTTTTTGCTATGTGGAAACCTGCGACCATATCATAAGTGTACTGCACTTGTTCTTCACCATTGTTTTTTTCAAAAGTAAAGCACAAACCTTCGTTTATTAGATCGTAGACTTTGTCATCAAATATTTTTACAAACTGATTGTAAAAATCAAAATAGCGAGTATCGTTTTCAAAAAGAATATAAGACGCTCTGTAGAGATTCTCTTCTAATTTATGCTTCGCCAGTTTGTCTACCTTACCATTATGCATGGCTATATTTGACAATAGTTGATTACTATAATCATCCATACACGAAACTAAAGAATAGTTGTTGACGACGATGTTACTTCTGTTTTTATTTGTAACGCAGAAGATTTTAAGTAACAAGGGATTTTCAAAAGCTCCAAAATCTTCAACTGTAGCATTTCGTATTTCATATTTACTGAAATATTTATCCACGGTTACTTCCAAATCCTCCTTTACCAACCCATTTAGTAATATATGGTTATCCACCTCTGTATAATTATCCACCCCATATATAGCTTGTAAGTAATCTGTCTTATCACGGCAGGTTGTTACAAGAAGCAAATGAGAATGCTTATTCAACAGGACTTTTAACGCAGGTAGCTCTTCTTTCCATCTTTCCTCATTTGGCGCAGTTTCATTTAAACCATCAATGATAATAGGTAACTTACAATGATGGACTTTGGCCAAGAAATCCAAGCAATCAAACACGTCAGAAAAAGACATACTACCATTAAGGTCTAATTTTTCTAATACAAGAGATTGAAAACTATAACAATTTCGGAAAGAACTTCCTGGGAGAAACAATACAGGCTTACTTCTCTTCAGAATATTATCCGCCAGAGAACACGCTAAATGAGTCTTTCCATACCCAGGCTTTGCAAAGACCGAGAAATATTTTCTAGTTAACAATAGAAGGAGAGAAGACAGGTTTTCTTTAGAAAAATCCTCATCTTTAGTCAAAAAACTCTCTAAAGTTCTCGCTCTTCCAGCCAATTCTATCAGATAATTATCCAATCCTCCATATTCGTCATGCTCATTAGAATATATTTTTTGGAATTCTTCATTGATAATTTGAACACGACTTTGTCTATTATTACGATATTCATCGATCAGAGATAGCAACTCTCCTGATTTCGATACAATATTGTCCCTGTTATAATATAGAGAGTATATCTTATCTATAAGCTGATAGCGTAGTTTAAAATCTTCTTGGTAATAATTAATAAAACGGTCTGATAATTTACAGAATCCCCAACCTTCAGTATTAAAAATAGGTTTCTTTCTATCATTATCAGCATGTTTCTTCAATCGACTAATAAAATCTTTAATTTTATTATTGGCAATATCGTCATCAACAATACTTAGCAGAGAATTTTCGAAATCACTAGCCGTATGAAGATCTACATCATATTTACGTTTAAGTACTTCCAACGTGATGCGTGAAATATCACAGAGTTGATTTAGACTAAAAAACTTCTCGCCAAAATAGTATTTGAAAATTCCATTAAATAGGGATGGATTCTTTAAGTAAAAGTCCTCAAATATCTCTCTATGCCAGCTTGCAAAATCACAAGAACAATTGATTGTTCTCAAATCGGTAACCAATTTATCCCACTCTTTTTGTACAAAACTACCTGGTGTACAAACTATCCATAGTTTTAAATTGGGACGATATGACATTGAAACTTCAAAACCCTTTCGAAGTTCTTTCTTGTGGTCTGCATCCAAAGGAGAATTGCTATCATCTTTTGCTCCTCTCCAATACTTGGCTTGCCATCCTAAGACATCACCTTGATTATAGGTTTTACCTCCAAAAGTTAAGGGCTTTTTTAGTTCAATATAAAACTCTGAACCTGGTGTATTATAGAAATACTCTATTTTTCCATAATCTTCAAGCATACAAGAAGCAACATGGAAACAAAAGTGCTCAAACTCCAATCTCTCATCTCCATGGTTTTTCAAAAATGCCCAATTTATAATTTCACTCATGACAAATCGTTATTTGCGGGTAATAGGGACAGTTCCCATGACATAAACTTTTATGCATACAATCCACTGTGCAGTTAGATTTGCACTTTGTCCGATAGAAGTTAAACTTATGGTTCCAAATATCATAGAAAGCAAAATCTTTCAAGCTATAAGAATCCTTTCCTGCACTGAAGGAACAAGGAGATACATTCATTTTGTGGTCTATATAAACAGAAAAGAAAGCACCTTCACATGTATCGATAAATAAAGGATTTATATGCGAAAATTTTAACAACATAGGTACAAAGCAAGCATCAAAGCCAAAACGAGGTCTGGCAATAGACGTTTCGTCAACAAGAGACACGAACGCACGAAAAGACTTGTTATCTTGAATAACATCTTTTGCATTTGCTCTACCAGCAGGTTTATAAGTCAAAAAAATAATGGCATTTATACCATTTAGCAGCTCATTATAACATCCTCGCAGAATCTTACACGCTTCTTCTAAATTATTCTTAGACAACACATAATGGATATTTGTCTTGATTCCTGCATCTATTAGAAAAGCAAGTTTCTTCTTTTCTAAATCAGCCATAGTGCTTACTGACAAAGCCACAGCGCCTATTTTCCCAGATAAGCTACCGCAAATCTTAGGAGTTAATTGCATTCCATTAGTCGTAAAGTTGGGAACTATTGAGCGTCGACAAGTTTCCGCTATGATTTCTAGGAAATTGGGATGTTCAAGAGGTTCTCCACCACCTAAGGCTACCTGAAAAACATTGCCATATTGAGGATGATTCATTGAGTCTAACATGTGGCAATAATCCTCTACGCTAAGGAATTCATTATTAATGCAACTATCTTTATAACAAAACGAACATCCCTTTGAACAATGATTGGATATAGATATATCTGCTAATTCAGGAACAGGGGCCCATGTCGGATTATCCTTTATTGTAGTTCCCCATCGCATCGTCATACCTGTTGTCGGGTCTGCTATAAAATGATAGTCACCAATATGTCTTTCTAACATAACTAATACAGTTCTACTAGAGTTGCCCCAAAGCCATTCAATAAATCACCTATCTTCCTGTTAAGTATAAGTTCTCCTTTTATATAGGCAAAAAGATCTGCCTCGTTCATCTTTAAAGGATCTGTATTATCACCATTCATTTCCAAAGTTTCTTTTGAAATAGCACTTCCATCATCGGTATTAAACTGCATTAAGCAAGAATAAATCTCATGCTCGTGAAGATAACTTACCGTTCCGTTTTCTAAAAGATAATTCTTCAATGCTTCTGCGATGCGAATGATACCCTTCATGTTTTTAGATTCTCTGAAGTTATCCAAAAAGCAATTCACTATATTTAAATTCATAGTCACTATATAGCTTACAGAACTACTATTTGTAACAAAATCCGTACGTATTTTCATTATTAATTCCTCATCATTTAATGTTGTTGTTAACTTTACTCCAGTCTTTATTCATCAATTCCTCGATGATGCTATGAATCTTCAAGGCATATTTGATACGAACCAGCTTCTCATAGTTCACCATCGTCTCTATCTCCCAGAACTCAGGTGTATTCATCACCTCTGCCTTCAGATGCTTCTTGATTACTTTTTTCAGATAGCGTTGCCATGCATCCTTGTTTTCTTCGGTAACGAATGGCGGACATTGCTCACCGTAGAAGATGTGCCAGGTGAATGGCTCGAAGTCGAGGTGCCAGAGGAAGGATTTGTGTTGGGTGTTGTTTGGTTCCATTTTATTCTTTTTTCCTAAATGCTTTTTCAGCAAGTTCCTTTGTTATTTCAACTTTCCGTTTAATAATCTCTTACTTTATTTCTTCAGCCAGCTTGAAATCTTCATTAATCAGACAATATTTATAAAGTTCTTGTAACTTAGAAATAATATTAATATTATTCAGACTTATTGAGAAAGCTGCTAAAGTCTTTTGTTGCTCATTATTAGCAGTAGCCTTTAATGCTTTTAATATAGTATCTAAAAATGTTTCCATATAAAGCTTATTTCAAATATTCTACAAATATCTTTTTCACATAGGCCAAGTTCATTTTCCACCATTGCCAACAAAGTAATGCAGCGATGATGAGTATTGAAAGCAACAAGGTCCAAGAGCAACCTATAATAATCGTCAAGAGAACAGAAGTGAACAGATGCCCAAAGAAAAGGTTCCTTGCCAAAACTGATTGATAGTAAAACTCTTGATACTTATCTATTTCTGTTGCCTGTTTTGCCTGTGCCAGACCTTTTGCAGCCTTGTCATTATCAATGAAACCTATCTCTGGCAGTTGGAGTTTATGCCGCAAGTCACGGTTTTGCACTATGGAAAACCTTTTGAACGAATTGTTCAATACTAACCGTGAAGGACGTGGCAAACCACAACAATAAAGAATATATTCTATGCCTCCACTGATTATCTCATTGATATAGCCTACAATGAAAGCTCCCAACAATATGAGCATAATCAATATGGCAGAGATTTTACTTATACTCTCACACATATCCTTATCTATCTGATAATGTGTGCAAAAATATCCCATACCTATACTACAAAGAATGTAAAATCCCGGAATAAGGATTTTTATCGTTTCTTGCCATCTATAGCTCATTTCTTTTCTTCTTTAGCTTGTTCAACATATTTTTCGTAATGGTATTCATATCCTGGAGGTGGATTCTTGAAATCTTTCAAAGCTTTCTCATATTCCGATTGTGCCTTCCATAAGGCATCAACAGGTAAAGAGACTATTTGTGTGGTAAATAGGTCATGTCCCTCGTGCTTATAGCAGTAGCGTTGATATTCATGTTTCGTAGGAGTAAAACAAACGGAGCCTCCATAGTGTCCAGAATTACATATCACGACATTACAATACACCAATCGTGAGATGGCCTCTGCCAGAAAATAAAATGATTTGATATCCTTATTGTTGGCAATAATCAGAAGATGCTGAATACGACCTTTGTATATAGCGTAGCGCTCAATGTCATAAAAGTCTGCACAAATAGAAACTCCGAGTTTCCCGTATCCCGCCAAATCAACGATATAGAATTCGTTGCATGGCACGAAAGACATGTTCCAATCCTTATTGATGATTTTCATTTCCTCTCGTGAAGCGAAATGCTTCCCGAAATAGAAAGAGGTCGCTTTTACTTTTCCAACTTGTTTACCTTGTGGCCAATCACGTGGCACATAGAATATTGCCCTATTGGCAATTCTTCCCTTTTCATATTGTTTGAAATCCAAGCCAGCAACAACAATTGCTCCTATCTTTTGAGCATAACTTTTTATGCGAGACTCAAAATATGTTGCAACTGCCAACTCTGGTATGACCACAATATCAGGTTTCTTTGTGTCGGACATCTCTTGGAAAGAAGCAAAAGCCGCTTGAATCTGTCGCCAAATAACATTAGCTTCATATATATCCATTTTTGGAGTATCTGACCAAGCCAAATCGGGATCTACGATTGCCTGTATAATACCAATATTCAATAACTTTTCCATTAGATTTTAATCATTACAAGTTGACGAGTTTCATGGTGTGCTACAGAAATCTGATTTTCTTTCAGTTCGGCAAGAGAGGCTTCTATTTCCTTGAGAAGTTCTTCAAGCGTTTCTATTTTTGCATCATTGACCTGTTGAGCGCAAGCAACGTCATTCAAGATTCCTTTCAACTTGATTGTTTCTCGGTTCTCCAAAGATAAACAAGCAGATATAATATCATAATTGTGAGAAGAAACCTTTCCTTTTTCCAACAAACGATAAAGCACCGATTGCCACTCATAGCCATATTCAGGTCTATTGAACACCCAAGGAAGAGAGAATTCTTTCGTCAATAATTGAAGGAAAATGATACCCAAACCATATATTGCGCCTATCATTGGAGAATAATCATTAGAAGAGAATGACGGATACCTATACATAGTATCCTGAAAGGAATCTTTTATTGATATTTCGATTTCTTTTTGAGACGAAAGCCAACTATCCCAATCTTTTGGCTTCAAACATTCCTCTCTTTTTACCAATATCGAAGCAGGATGGAGATATAGAGATTCTATATGTTCTATACCATCAAGAAAAAACTTCACGACAGACTTCATTATGAGAGTTGCGCAATATTCTGAACACAATGCATTTCCTAACACATCATTCTGATTTTCAGTCATTTCTTTTACCTCCCTAATCCATTGCAGCAAGGATATTTTGTTATTAGGACTTGACATCTTCTTTTCAGGAAGTCCAAAACCTTTGACAACCATAGTTTCTTCTTCCAGCCCCCAAACACTTAGAAGTAAATTTTCCTTTTGCAATCTATCGAGTTTTAACTTTGAAAAATCTTGTTTACCAAACTTAGATAAAGGAACATAAGAAATGCTACTAAAAAGTAGTTGAGTAAAATATGGAGAAACAATATTAGCCTTATCCAAATCTTTCATCAAGAAATTGGGAATAAGCAAGTTTGGCGATGGCTTACTTTTATTGAAACGGTCTATATGCCATAACAACCAAAACGAAGAATCCAATTCTATTCCGTGGTAATTGCAATCTGCCAAGTAATCATTTTCCTCCTCTTTTTCAATATATTTCTTCAATGTCCTTCTTACTCTTTCTTTCAAGAATCTGGCATCAGTATATAAATAATGATGCGTACCATTGTATATATCCTTAAGTTCTGCAATTTGTCTCAAAAACTTTTCATCCGTAATTTTCTTCCATGGATCCTTATATTTATTAGCAGAAAGACGAGAGATTGCCTTTAGCACTTGCAAAGCCAAATGAATGTCCATAACCGAGACTATATACTCGTATCCTAAAGAATGAATACTGCCATCCTCATGAATATTATTCAAAATCAGATATAATTGCTGTATCTTATCTGGCAAATGAAAGATACAGAAGTCCAATATTCTAAGCCACATCTTTGGCTTGTCAGGAATTTCCCTGACTGAGTAGACCAACAAATTAAATATCTTTTCTTCTATTTTCAGAATTTCCTTTCTTGAATCTCCAATGGCATCTCTTATTGAGATATAAATCTTGTTACCCTTTTCATTTACCAGTTTAAGAATGGGTTCTTCTAGTTTTTCCGGATAATCATCACCTTTGGTAAAAATAACAGAGCGTAGCATCTTTTCTTTAGCAGGGTCATTCAGCTTTAATTCGGAAATACACTCCAACCATCTTTTACGCAGTTGATGTATCTTATCGTAATCAACATTGATGTCAGATACCAATCGTGACAACATTGTACAAGCAAACGAAGTCCTTGTTCCCTTTTTGATTTCTTGTTCTGGAAAATCCGTAACAAGCAACATCTGCAAGTCTCTGAACACCATACTAAATTCATTGGAACTCAATAAGTCCAATGGCATCTTTGCTATTTCTGAGATTTTGTGTAGTGTTTGCGTCAGAAGTGGTGTCGGATAGTGAGAGTCAAGTTCTATGGGTTCAGTATCGGTCTTTGCGGCATTTACATTAAGTCCGATTTTATTAAGCTCTTGAATGTACCAGCCTTTCCACTCAATCAAATTCTTAGCATCTTCTGATAAAAACAAATGGTCATCTACATATCTGAAATGCAAGATGTGATGCTTATCGTCCTTTCTTAACCTTTCAGCCACCTTCAAGTCTATTTCCAATAGATACAAATTGGCTAAAGCACCGGCAACCAATAAACCTGTCGGTAATCCATCAAATACAATATCTTTATATAAATCCATTTCTGCCAATTCATCATCAGAGAAAGGTTGTCCTTCAAACCCATCATAAGCGACATCAAATTTTGTTATTGCATTAATCAATGCAATGAAGTTAGGATTATGTAAGGGAAAAGAATTCAAAAGTATTGTCCTTATTCGATCCATCTTCACCGATGGGTAGAACTTTTCCAAATCGATTGCCATATAAAACAACTTCGGATGATAGCCCTCTTTCGGAAAATAATCTTTTTCCAAATATGGCAATTTAAAAGCTTTATTCACCTGTGCCTCATTTTCAGCAATGGACTCCAATACAGAATCATCACAAATCTCCTCATCTTTCTTTCCAGGAAAAGCCTTTCTCTTGATGCACGCAGCTAACATGTGCCTATACAAAGGCCATCCCTGTTGCCACTTACGATAAAACAACTTGGACGTAGTTCTATAAACACCATTAATCCAATGACCATTTTCATCTTTCCATGTATTCAAGAACAGACGGTTTCCATAACTCCAAGCAGGCATATCTTCTTCAAAATATGGTCCCAATACACCATATACAGCCATCCAAACAATCTGATCTTCTACATGAATACAGAAAGATTGTCTAACACGAAGTTCTTCATGCTCATTCCCTCCATCATCCTTGACAACTTTCTTACCTTTGGGATATGGAGCTGGTTTTATCGGTCTCATTTGATAAGTTCCCGTCTTCATCTTCTCAGACAATCTTTCTATATTGTTCAGAAGATTGAACTTATAAGCAGATAGTTCCAATTCGTCAAACCAAACATCACCATGATGATAAGAGTTCTCAACTCTTCGCCATGCCAATATCAGATTCTCCCTACTACAAATGGTCTCAAATATATCTTTTTGGATTTTTCTCATGACGTTTACTCAAATAATAATCCGAATAATCCTTATATTTTGTATCTTTTCTGATGTTATGAATACAATTACCTATTTTCTTTAAAGCCTTGTTCATATTCTCCAACAAAGTATTCCCAGCCTCATCATTGTCAACATACATAAACAGCGACTTATCCCTCAGGAATTCAGCAAACTCCGGTCGGAAGGAACCTGCGCCAGGCAAAGCGATAGCTTTCTTGCCTTCCGAAAGAAAAGCAATGCAATCCGTAACACCTTCAGCAATATATACTTTATCAAATCTTTCAGATGATTTCAAAACAGGCATATTGAACATAATAGGACTGATACCTTTGCAGTTATTGAATCGTCTTTTATCACCTTTCTCCAATTTTCCGAGAAAGCGACTTTGTATATTTTTAATACGTCCTTCCACATCATAATATGGAAACAATAGGCAAGGCACTCTAAACACAGGATGCAAACTATTTCGGTATTCAATCAAAACACCTGCTTTCAAACACCTCTCTTTGGAAAATGTTGCAGTTAATACCGTTACGAACTTTTCTGCATCAGATATACTTCCCACCTTTAAAGAAGAAACTACTTCTTCTGAATATTCTCTATCTACAAATAGAAATTGTCTTGCTTGCTCAGATAATCGAGATTTGTTTATTATCCAATTCAAGACTTCTTCATCTACTTGTTGATTGACTGTAACTTTGGGGGAAGATGCAGCCTTTTTTATAGGAGTCTTTTTTAATTTTACCCCTTTGCTTTCTGGTATTGATATATTGAATGCCCGAGATAACCAAACACATGCTTCTTGAAAAGAATAATTGTAGTATCTCTTGACAAGTTCTATACTATGACCACCTTTATCACAAACATAACATTTCCAAGAATTATTCCTCTTTCTAAAGTGAAGACTTGAATCATGGTCTTGATGCATAAAACACAGTGCCTTGTCTCGAGAAACTGTCAACCCTAATTTCTCTGCAACATCATAGACACTCAATGCATCTAATTTTTTAACAATATATGGGGGTATATAAACCATTACGTTAAATTTCAGTTCTTGATTGATAATATCACTCAATAAAATGTAATTATCTTCTTCGGCGACAACATCTATACCTTTTATACCATCGAGATTTTTTTATAGCTTGATTTGTTAATATCCGGTATGAATCTTTTGAAATAAAAGTATTTATTAAGCCCTCAAACATAATTATATCTTGCGAATGCATACCTTTATAGGCATCAATTTTCTCTGAAGACAAAAACATCATTGCCTTAAACAACTCTTCCCCTTTTACATTGACTATTTTAACAATATCACCAACTTGAAATTTTCCCTCTACCTTAATCACCCCAGCAAGATAAATTTTAGATCTTTTCAAAGCTGGGACTATTGCACCATCATCGATGTATACTTTGCAATTATCATATCTTTCATCATACAATTTCAATATCAACTGTCGAAAACTCAACTTACGAGACTTTTCTTCAGAAATTACATTTTCTTCTATATTTTTTAAAAGAGCAAAGCAACTTAAGCCTGTCATTTTTTTAAGAGTATCCTTTCTATATTTCGGATTATGCATGATATACTTTCTACCATAAACATAAGAATCTTTCATTATAATTTTATCAACGATTTCTGGAACAATACCGATCAAGAAGATTACGAGCTGAAACAAAGGTTCCGGATTAATGATGTCGATTCTATCACGCAACAATATTTTTTCGAAACACAATTTTTTGTAATCTACCTCACCGTTAATTATTCTTTTTTTCAAGATAAGAAACAAGTCTTGAATAAGGCTATGATCAAAAGTACAATCATACAAGTCTTTCAAAAATTGTTTTTGCGAATATATGCTATTCGCAAATTCAACAAAGAACACATCCTTACTCTTAGAACAGTTTAAGAATAACCTCATTCGATCTTTTGTCGTTATATTAATTTTGAGGAAGTCTATATTTTGACATATCTGTTTAGCAATGTTCGGAGTTTTCTTTATCATTTGCAATAAAAGCACATAAGCTGGTACAGAATATAGCACTAACGATTTAAAGCAAATCATAAATACATTCAAACTACTTACATCTTTTTGGATGAGTTCACCTATAGCCTCTTCATACATCGGATGAACGAAACGAAGTGCTTGTATTTTTGTACCAATCTTCTCAATACGGCTTTTCTGCAATGTGAGTTCAGATGAAAGTAATGACATAAAAGGTAGCCCAAGTTCATCCTTTACAAGATGCTGAGTCCTACTATACTCTTCATTTATTGCTGATAGTTTTACCAAATACCTGCCGTGTAAAAACATTATAAAAAGGAGAATACGTGAAGGTACAGACAACATTTTAAGCTCATTCATCACCACCATCAGAAGATTATTACTCTTTAGTAAAGAAATTCTCTCCCAAAACTGATTATCCGTAGTTATAGTTTGCAGAGTTCCAGCCAACTGATTAATCATGATCGGAGTTATTAACTGATCCGTATCAATCGCCCTATATATTGCATTCCTCCATTTTTCATATAGCCCGTTATTTGTATCTACATTGCATAATTTCTCGTAGATTTGCTTTAATTTAGCCTTTGAATAAGAAGGTTTCTGAATATTAAGAATTTCGACATATTCATTCATCAGTTCAGAATGAGGAACCTCATTTTTAAAAGATTGGAAAACCGTGCTTCTTGATGTCACTATCAACTTGGAATGGCTGTTCTTGATTCTATCTAATAAAGGAAGAAAAATTTGAAGAACATCATCTCTTCTTTCAAATTGAGTTCTGCCAAAAGGATCTTCAAAGTAAACAATTTCCCTTTCATTGGGTTCATAGTTCATAATTTTAGCACTTTGTAATTCCCTATCCTCTTTGCTCATACCCATAACCCATATAGGCTTGTACCCTTCTTTATAATATTCATGAAGGAGTTTTACTGCTGTATAGGTTTTGCCAATACCAGGATCTCCTATAATAAGAACTATATTCTTTTCTTCTAGAGACTTTTTTATTTGCAAATATTCATTTGGTTCAACAAAAAGATCATCTATAAGTTTATAACCAATATTATTATTACCTATCAATTGTAAAAAATTATAAGAAGACCTATTAGATATCGTATCATCTTCAATGAACATAACGTTAGGTTTAGTATACAAATTTCTTGGCAGCAAAGGTTTTTTACTTACTAAATCTACTTCAAAAATAGCATATTCTGAATCATTTTTCATCTGATAAACTTTATACAGTGGCTTTAAATCTGTGTACTTTCTTTCTTTCCACTGCTCCAAATACAGTCTATCACAACAAGCAAACAATGCACTCTTACCATCAGCCGACATTGAATTCTGAATAAAATTCGAGTACAATATATAAAGCCCATTAGAAGAATTTTCCACTGCATTTTGCATTCTTGCATAATACATCTCAGAATGGTTCATAAAGGCAGGCAGGAATAGCACATCAATATTTTCTATACCAATAGCGTTTTTTATTTCTTCAGACAGAAAATCTGCACAAATGGTCACAGCGAAATTACCTATTTTGGTTCCTTCAAATACTAAGACTTCATCACCTTGGACAAGCCCTTCTCCAGGGAAACTAGACAATTCGGCAGGAGCAGGATGGATTTTATCAGTAAAATACACTCCTTGTGGAAGAACTACAGGGCAAACACTTTTATAACCATTTGTTACATTCTTATAATGAGTACCTGCTATAATATAAATATCATTTTCTTTCGAAAACTCAAACAGAGTAGGTAAAAAAGACTCAGGAATGGCGAGTTCAGGCATAAGAACAACATCAACATTATTTTTTTGAGCAACATTAAGTAATGATCCTATAGAATCTTTTAGACAAGCACTATTTTTTACAAAGTACAATTCATGTTTCTTTTCATACTTAATATTGTCCCAATTAAGTTGACAAAGCATTACTAAAGCTTTATTTTTCTTTTCTGTTCCTATATGTATTTTACGAATATTCATATCTCACTAAGGTTTAAAATAGCTATTATTGTAATATTAATCAGAAATACGAATGATTATCTATTTCATTGATTTTTTAATTCTCAGATTCCTTTCAATGGCGATTTAGTTGCCGTCCATACTTCTCGATTACGATATAGCCAGCCAAAACTTAATTTACCACAATACTCTCATCAGTTTTATTACCATAAGAGAATCCCTACTCCAAGCGGTCCCAGCCCGCATAACCTGACGCAGACCGCTTTGGTCCGCCAACCTTAGAGCGTAGCGGTTCTGGGCACCGGAGGGCGGTTACATCCTCTCGTCCCTGAGGGTTTCTGTCCCCTGTAAGGGGAACCGAAGGGGTCGCAAAGACTATTGAAGGATGATTTTAGACCCCCTACTCTTTCACCATGTTCCAAAGGAACAAGGTATTACCGATGATATATCTTCTCCACATACGCTTAGGCTCCTTCATCAATCTATAGAGCCATTCCAGGCCATGCTCCTGCCACCAGATAGGTGCACGCTCCACGATACCAGCAAAGAAGTCGAAGACAGCACCGATGGTACCCACGTGACAATGGATGTTCAACTCATTCCAATGAGAGTACGTCCACTTCTCCTGCTTAGGCGCCGTCATGCCAATCCAGAGCAGATCAGGGTTGGCAGCATTGATGGCATCAATGATAGCCTTGTTGTCCTCATTACCATCCTCATCTCGCATAACCAAGGAACGAAGGCAGCCCAGGTACATCCTGCCCTTCTGAATCCCCACCTTCCCCCATGCGGTCCCAGCCCGCAAAACCTGGCGCAGACCTTTGATGGTCCGCCAACCTTACAGCGCAGCGGTTCTGAGCACCGGAGGGCGGTTACATCCTCTCGTCCCTGAGGGAAGAGAGGCTTGGTGAGAAAGGTGGAGCCTTCCTTAACGGTAAGGAAGGACGGGTAGGTTTTCGAAAAAACAGTTAAAAAGGACAATATACCCTCCAATATAGGAGGGCACAGCATTATCTATCCTTATACATATTCTCATAATACTTCTGATACTCCCCAGAAGTAACATGATCCATCCATTCCTGGTTATCGAGATACCATTTCACGGTTTCCTCGATACCCTCCTCAAACTGGAGAGATGGCTCCAACCTAATTCCTTCTGCAACTTTCTAGAGTCGATGGCATAACGCATATCGTGACCCTTTCTATCGGTTACATAAGTGATGAGGTCCATATCCTCGCCTTCCTTTCTGCCGAGCAATCTATCAACGGTCTTGATAACCACCTTGATGATGTCGATGTTCTTCCACTCGTTAAAACCGCCGATGTTGTAAGTCTCGGCAATCTTACCCTTGTGGAAAATCATATCGATGGCACGGGCATGATCCACTACATACAACCAGTCGCGCACGTTCTCACCCTTACCATATACTGGCAATGGCTTGCGATGACGGATGTTGTTGATGAACAGCGGAATCAACTTCTCTGGGAACTGGTATGGACCGTAGTTGTTAGAGCAGTTGGTCACGATGGTTGGCATACCGTATGTATCGTGGAAAGCACGGACGAAGTGGTCTGAGCTTGCCTTGGATGCAGAATATGGAGAGTGAGGATTGTACTTGGTTGTCTCCAGGAAGAACTCCTCGCCATAAGCCTCGTGGTTCTTACCGCTGGATGCCTTGGTGGTGAAAGGAGCAGGAACGCCCTCAGGATGAGTCATCTGCAAGGCACCATACACCTCATCGGTAGAGATGTGGTAGAAACGCTTGCCCTCGTATCCCTCAGGAAGGCTCTCCCAGTAAATCTTGGCAGCCTGGAGCAGAGACAGGGTACCCATCACGTTGGTCTGGGCGAAAGTGAATGGATCCTTGATACTTCTATCTACGTGGCTCTCGGCAGCGAGATGGATGATGCCATCCACCTTGTAGTCCTGCATCAGCTTCAACATCAGGTCGAAATCGCAGATATCGCCCTTAACGAAAGTATAGTTAGGCTTGTCCTCAATGTCCTTGAGGTTAGCCAGGTTGCCTGCGTAAGTCAACTTGTCGAGGTTGATGATGTGATACTCAGGATATTTGTTCACGAAAAGTCTTACTACGTGTGAGCCGATGAAACCAGCACCGCCCGTGATAATGATATTCTTCATTTCAATTATTTCTGTTTAAGATTAGCAATACATTTTTCTAAAGAATCCACCCAATAAGGAACCTTGACACCAAAGGTCTCCTTGATGGTTCGCTTATCCAATACGGAATAAGCAGGACGAGTTACAGGAGAAGGATACTCCGAGCTATAACATGGCTGGATATCGCATTCCTTATGACCGGCGATTCTTGCAATCATCTGGGTAAAATCATACCAGGAGCAGACACCCTCATTTGAGAAATGATATACTCCAACATATTCATCCTTGCCCTGGGCAGCCTTTACCTTATCCAATATGGTGATGATGGCATTAGCCAAGTCGAGTGCGTATGTAGGAATACCCTTCTGGTCAGGATTACATATCAGTCTCGCAGGCATCCACATTGGTCCATGCTGCACAATTCACAATGGCTTTCACATCATTCTTCTTCACCATCTTACGGGTGGCATCTATATCGGTGATATCAAGATAGGTAGTTTCCAAACCTTCCACCTGATTAACATCGGTAAAGATATAATGATCTGTTGTATTTTGGCTAACGATGCGCATTTCATTTCCAAGCTGACCGTTAGCACCTGTTACTAAAATATTCATGACCTAGTATTCTAAATTTCTCTTTAATGCATGATTGTCTTCATCCAATATCGAAAGCAGATATCTTCCATAATCATTTTTGAGCATAGGCTGTGCCACCTCACGAAGTTTCTCAGCCGTAATCCATCCTTGGCGATAAGCAATACCTTCCAAGCAAGCAACCTTCAAGCCCTGGCGCTTCTCCAAGACTTCGATATATGCTGGGCTACTTCCACCACCTTATTAGGATAGAAGTATAAGCCCACTACAGCATAATTGCTCTTTGGATGCTCAGGCTTCTCTTCGATGCTCAGGCAATTGCCCTGCTCATCAAACTCTGCCACACCATATCGCTCAGGATCACTTACACGATAACCAAAGACGGTAGCTTTGCTATTCTGCTCAGCATCAGCTACAGCCTTTGTCAAGATTTGGTTCAAGCCAGCACCATAAAAGATGTTATCTTCCAAAACCAGGCAAGTCGAATGGCGTAGAGATAATCAGAATCTCACGGATACCTGCCAACATCAATACCGAGATAGGATAATAAATCATCGGCTTGTCAAAGATAGGTATCAACTGCTTGCTGATACCTTTTGTGATAGGATACAAACGTGTACCGCTACCACCAGCTAATACGATTCCCTTCATTGTCTTAATGTTAAATGATTAGTATTTGTTTTATATTTGTATAAAACCACCATTAGTATTTAAAAGGAGTATCAAAGTCCTTCAACACCTCATGCTTTGTATCCTTTTCCGAAAGATTAGCATGTTCCGTAGGAATGCGCCAATCAATCCCGAGAGATTCATCCAATATCGAGATACCCCCATCAGCCTCTGGGTGATAGAAGTTATCACACTTATACTGAAATACCGCAGTCTCCGACAACACAGCAAAGCCATGAGCAAAACCCTTAGGAATAAAGAACTGGCGATGATTATCCTCCGTAAGTTCCACCGCCACATGCTTACCGTATGTCGGCGACCCCTTACGGATATCCACGGCAACATCCAGCACTCTACCCTTCACGCATCTCACCAGCTTGCTCTGGGTAAACGGAGACATCTGAAAATGCAAGCCACGCATTAACCATAACTGCTCATACTCTCGTCACTTCAAGGTAGAAGGTATTTCCTTATTGTTCGTTGTAAAAATAAACTGGTTGGTAATTATCCCAATCAGAATCTGTTAAACCGAATTCTTTCAACCATTTATTCATTTTTATCATATTGGCTTCTACTACATTTTTATCTACATTCAAGTTCCATTCTTCCATATCTTTCCCCATAAAATATGGTTTATAGACATGAAGAATCAGCAATACTGTTGTTTGAAAATTATGAGACACAAAGAATTTTTGATATTTCTTATAAGTAACTGCCCAAGAGAAATGCCTAATGCACATATCCAAAGCCTGTGTACAATGTTGCATGATAAGATTGGCGATAATCTCATACTCCAACAAGAAGTGGTTGATACCATAAGTACGAACACCCTTCATTAGTTCTGTTATACCTTCTTCTACTTTGTACGACTCTTGATGTATAAGCTTTTCTTGCAAACTATTCTGCCCGGATATACGAAAATAGAGGTGCTCACATTTTTTTATAAGCTCATCAACTTCTTTGCTATCTTCAAAAGTGTTGTAATGTCTTACCAAGAAAAGTTTCATTGAATAAACTTCCGTGCTCCAATCTTGGAAACAGTCTTCATAAAAACGTGATCGTTGAGCCTTTTCCAAAAGAGCCAATTCTGTCTTTATCAGATTAAAGGCTTTTATTTCAGCATCTCCTATGATACGGATATCTCTATCGAATGTATCCACATCAATTGACAGTGTGTCTGAAACGACAATATGCCCATCTTGTTCATTGATACCCGTACTCCAAAGATAATCACTCTCTTCCAACAAACTCAAAGCAAGATTTTCAAAACGCTTGCACTGTCGGGCGACGTGACATACTGCAAGTATCAGACTTGGAGATTTCAGCAGTTTCTTGTCTAAATGTTCCAACCAATAATAGAATTTCCGTTTTGGTATGAAGTTTCTCATATTGAACAGAATAAAGACCTGCGGCTCATTCTTAGTATTGTTCATAAGGAAATATACCTTTCTAATCTGCTCCTTGCTCAATTCTTTTATGTTTTTAGTTGCAGCAATCAATAACACATTATCGTTATGTGTTATATCAGCACCTTTATCTAAAATGCTACCAATTATTTCATGTGAAAATGAGGCATCATCCATATAAACAACCGCTTGTTGGACAAAACTATATTTTGTCTCATAAAATTCCCTTTCATTTCGATTCCCCAAATTTTGCTTTTTGTACAAAGTCATAAATTCGTTCCTCCAATGTTTAGGATGTACACATTTGACGAATGCGGTTGCATAGATATACAACGTGTTTTTTCTTTCCTCTGATAGACATTCAGAACTGCAAGCCCTAAGTATCTTAACGAAAATATCTGGCAATGCTTTTTGTATCGCTTCCGAACTACTGAAACAATACAACTGGGCTACTCGTCTCGAAAAATCTTTATTGGTATATTGAGAAGCTAAATAAAGGCATGGATAAGGATAGAAAGTATAAAGTCTTTCCACAATCCGATAAATACTTTCATTCGAGAACCATCTTGCAAACGTATTTCTTGTTACGAATCCTAATTTTACAAGTACCTGCAATATTCGTATAGCTCCCAATGTTACACTGTCAGAACTTCCGAATGTCATTGTTCGTCCGCTACGTCCCAACGGTTTCACCTTCTCTTCTTTTCTTAGCTCTTTCTGTAGTCTCGTAAAATAATCAGAAAGTCGCATGACATCTTTGTTCTTGGAAACAATCTCTTCCATTTTCGATTGTATCGCTTCTGATTTGGCATTGAAATTTTTATTTCCCCAGAAATATTCATGAAGTCCTAATGGCAATTCCAATGCTACCATATATTCTTGGTCATTGTTATATTTGTGACTTTCATGAACAGTAAGGATATTTTTCAATTCTTCAACCTTAACTTTTCTTCTCAATGAAGCCTGTATCATAAAGCGAATCGTTTGATAATATTGACTTTGAGGAGTCCAATGTATAATCAGTTTATAGCATTTCTCAAAATCAAAATTGAAAAGGCTTTGTGTGATTTGATTCAATACTGATTGGTCAGTATTATCGGACTCGCCCGCTTCCCATTCATTATCCAATAACTTTCCTTCATCTATCAACTGTTTATAGTTATCTTTTAATGAAATGTCAGTTACAGATGAGACAAAGTCTGAAATATAAGCTACTTCATCATTGTCAAGTACAACATCCAAAGGAAGATTATCTTGATTTGCTGCCATCAAAAAGGACTTACAGATACTTTCATCCATCAGTCTCGCCTTGATAACATTTCTAATTCTTTCCAAAAAATAGAAACGGTAATACTCGAATGGTTTTGACAAGAAAGAAAAAGGATTGTCTTTTGTTAAATTCCACACCTTATCAATTTTCTTCTTATCATATACTACCGTATTCTTTTCTTGTAAAGAGTTGTTTAAGTTGAATTTAAAATGTTCCCAAAAGTCATTTGTTACAGACTTGGCAGTCTGCATCTTATTTATATCATCAAAGAATGCAAGCAATCTTTCTTTTCGGCCGCCTACTGTTGGATAGACCTTATATAAATCAACGACTCTTATATAATGATTATGGAGTAGCAATTTCTTATCTGGGGCTAATTCCTCGTTATCTACATTGATGAAGTATTTGTTCCAAAAGTTTTCTTCTTTATTTGCGGCAGCTTCCCTATCTACAATATCCTTTACCCAATTTATCCAAAGTAAGAAATTAGGATCATCGCAGGAGAAACCGATGATACAATAAGCGTCTTTTAACAAACTGATACGCATCAAGTCAACAAAAGCCTCATGTTTCTGGTTGTATGAGTCATAATCCTCCTGTGCGATGATATACTGGGTATGATTATCATAATCAAAGCCATAATCAATGTGTTCATCCATATTGACCAACGTCCTTAGCGAACCATGAAGTTTGAATATGTTTCGTCTCGCATCACCAATGGTAATGTCACCACTCTTTTTCACAACAAAATATGCATCTTGTTTGTGAGTATTCCATTGAATCACAGATTCCAAAATCTGCTGTCTGTATAATGAGATAGCATTATAAACTTCGTCAAGATCTTCTTTTTTCGTTTTCCCTTTGCAATCTTGAAAATCGTACACTCTCTGAGCCACAGGATTGCTTACTATTTCCTCATATCGTTTATCCAAATCCACTTTCAAATCGCTTATTTTATACTCATCAGAAGAATGGTCTTTGAAGGATTCCAAGTCACTTTTCAAACTTGCGACCTTTGACTGAAGTTCGTCAATCTGCTTCAGATTAGAATCACTTTGTCTGATTTCTCTTGCACGCTCAGAAGTATAAGTAAAATCCCGATATACGTCTAACGCATTGTCATAGTTGAACGTATAGATATTCTTAACCTTCATGTTCAACAAAGTTCGGTGAAGGGACACATCTACATCCTTCAGTACCTCTTTGCCTAACTTCAAATCGTACTTTCCTTCCTCATCACTACATATAAGCACAGGTGTACGCTGTTCGATATATACATCGATCGCCTCATGGTATCCCTTTCGTCTGATATACTCACTAGCAATGCCTAAATAGCCATATTTGTCTATTATTTCCCACTCATTCATATATCCAGAACGCATTTCCTTGGCATACATCTCATGTATCATATCCTTCAAGAGTTCTCCCCATGAAAGATACCTGTCAGAGATATTCTTGCTAAATCCTGCACCTATGATGAATGACATAGAATGTATGTCACTGCCGATTTTCCTTATATAGTTTTTATTGTTGTCCATGTCGTATTTATTTTATTAGTTAGTTGGAACAAAACTTTGTTCAAGCCCCATTTTTCTTATGGAATCCAACCATTCAAACAAGTCATTTTGTTCTTGCTTTGTTGAATGTTCCTTGCTATATGCAGCTGCGAGTAGAGCATATTCCCTTTCTAATGAAGTATTAAATATACCCTTGTCATCAGTATTGATAGACACGGAAATATTGTGAGTGAAATCAAGTTTCAATAGATTTGGAGTTGTATAAAACTTGAAGATAGGATGTCTAATGTAACTGTCTATGTCTCCAATTCTGAAGTTTGATGAAGGATTGCTTTCTACCATAAATCCTTGTTTTTCTATTTCATTCAACATTTCTTCCCGAACAACATCTATAAAAGAGACAAGTCTTTGGGAAATCTTCAAATCAACACACGCTTGTCCTTTTTCTTTAATCTCCTCTGAATGATAAAGACGGTACAAGTTTACAGCCGTGTCATTCTCGCGTGCTTGCTGCATTTCTTCCGTTTCTATTTTGTCGCAAAAACTCCAAAAGTCCTGTTGATTTCCATAAGTACCATTATAACATAGTGGATTATCTCCACGTAAGAGCCATGACTGATAATAGGCATTACATGGGGAATCTACGATTCTCATATTGTACAACTCAGGGAAATACTTTTCATAGAGTTTATCCAACTCTTTTTCTGCTGGAATATTTCCAAGAGTCAAAGCTCGATGTCTTAACCATACAATATTATCAACAAGCACCTGTAGCGGCAAAGCTATCCAATTGTTTCTTTTTTCATAATATTGTTGTACATCCAGTCCTAAGACTAAGGCATGTCCTAAGCGGTCTTGCTTAGACCATTCACAGAAATTCATAAGTTCATCTACGGCTCTAAGGCCGTCAACAACATCAAGAAAATCCTCACCAATATGATAGGTAAACTTAATATCTGGTACATATTGCCGTAAATATCTAAAGGCTTGTGAGAAAACTTCAGGTCTTGTTTCCAACTCGGAACCTGCTGCATCGAGACCAACCAAGTACTCTTTTGTATTAGCTGCAGTACGTTTAAATTCTCGAATAGCCAAAGCCGTATTCTTTATCGTTTCGCGTAGTTTTTTATGTCGAAATTGCTGATCCTTACCATCATCCTTCGATTTCGTAAAATGAATGATGAAATATGGAATGAACTCTGTGATACACTTGGACTTATATTCAATGGAAGTTCTGAATATATCACAAATGCTGTTTATATCTTTGGCAAAATCGTTGTCTTTGGCTGGTACTATACGTATCTCCAACTTTCTGTTTCTGCGGAAGACAAACTGACTAACTGCAGTAAAAATTGATAACTTATGATAAGAGTCACTATTTTTGTATCCTAATTTTTTCGCATTATTGTAGCCTTGAAAGTTCTGCAATCCCAAAACATCATTTGCATGAACAAACTCTTGTCTTATTTGAGTTTTCAATACCAAATATAAATAAAAGAGCAAAGAATAGGATTCGTCACAATTGTTACCGAATATCCGTTTAAACATGGAATACATGATATATCTTTCTCCACTGAAAAAGGACATCATTTGGCAAGGATGTTTCGTGGGAATATCCGTTGGACTGTTTTGCTTGGCATAATCAACTGTGTTTACTCCTTCTTTGAACCCTTGGATTGTAGAATCAATACCACTCAATAAATCCACTAACAGTTTATCATCTGTGCTTTGGCAAACATTAATCACAGTTCGCTTGAATTGATTTGAGTTTCTCTCGTCCGTAATGTAAAGATATAGCAACATTCTTATTGCTGCAGCTTTTCCCAACAAGGAATACATTGTCATGTCTTCGGTGTCTTTGCATGCCGAAGGACCATGCTTCAAACATGCAAACGGTTGCATTAGTTTGTTCTTTGAACTTGATAAATTATTCATAAGTCCAAGCCAGTTGATTTCAAAAATCAGACTGGATCCAAAAAGATGAAAATGATTATCCGAGATTGGTCGTTTCATCATTGCGTTCAATCTTCCTTTGTCAGAATCAATGACAGCCTCCCAAAGGAAATTCTCTCTGTCTTGTTGCTTTATAATGTCATTAGAAGCAAAATATGCTGTCGTGAAAAGATCTTCTCCAAGACAACAGGTAACATCATGCCATCTTAACACTGAATTAAATCGACATACGATTTTGTCATTTTTCCCTAATTTCAGTATTTTTGAAGAGAAGTTCAACACGGCATTGAAAACAGAATTGGTTTGACTATAATTTAACCCATCGCCACCATTACGCATCCAATGTTCCTGAAAAGATTTGTAGAAACAAAGAAGTTGGCTTAAACTGTAGTTTTTCAAAGAGTTTGTATAGCTTTCCTCAAACCAATCGTATGAAAAACTAACATCTGCCCTTTGATCCTTGTTCCTGTTGAGACTATTGATAATCTCCAGCCAACTCCTTCTCAAAAACAGCATCTTAAGCGTCTGTCGAACTACTTCCATCTATTTTAGCTTTGGCCATTTCGTTAATTCGTTTGGCGATTTTCTCAATTTCTGTTTTAGACAGTTTGTCTGGGAACTGCGCAAACACTTCATCAAGAATTGAAATATTTTCCTGCTTTACGAATATAGGATAATGTTCTTCTATATATTTTCTGACAGTATCTGTTCTATTCCCCTCAACCTGTCGCCCTTTTATCAAAGCCTTGACGTCAATAGAAGTAGAACTCTGATAGCCTATATCGTAAATAGCCTTAAACCATCTTGCTATACTGTAATCTTTTGCATTGAATATGCCGGACAACACCTTGACAAACGAAAACTCCAACTCATAGTAGTCTTCCTGGCCGTTGTCAGTCCTATCGTATGTCATTCGTTTATATGCCGACAACTCCATGAAATAGTGGGAGAAAATATCAAATTCCGAAGCTTTGGAATAGCTAATCTCTTTCTGATATTCAATCAAGTCCTCCAAAATCTCTGCATTGCGAATACTTGCCCAGGATAGCCATTTGTGATTAATATCTTTGGTATTATATTCATCTCCGTCCCTATCCCTTATACGCCTATCCGTCAAATCCATAATTTTTGAATAGAACGATTTCTTTGCATCGTCGTTTTGCACTTTCTCCAAGAATACTTCTCCATTGAAGAAACGGTTATAACATCTCTCTATGTCAACTATATTGCACATAAATGAGTTCAAGTCAAACAAGGCGTATTTTCGATTCTTTAGATCATCCGCATATCTCACAGATGTAGTCTTGCGATAACCTAATTCAAGAAAGCCTGAGGCTTTATTCTTTCGGTCTTTTGTATCAATGAACCTTGATATGCAAAGCATAAAGAATTCCGCAAGCATAATTACATTTTCGTCTATTTCGTCAAAATGTTCTATACACTCACTTATCAATATATTCAATTGGGTGAGGCTTATCATTCTGACAGAACGTGAACGAGTATCAGAAGAAGATGCTGTCTTTGGTAGAATATCCGTAATGATAGAATTGACAAACGACCCACCCACTAATTTCTCGTAGTTTGAAAGTTCCAGATTTTCAAAAGGGCTCAATCCAATGACTCTTTCCTGTTTTTTTTCGACATTGGTCGAACTTTCCGTTCTCTCGTCATAAAACTCATAAAGACGCATGGAATAAATAGACCGAATCATAAAGAGAAAATGTAGCTTATCCACAGGTTGGTCTTGTTTCTCTAAATAGGAAATAATCGCCATGACATCACCTAATGATATATTATAAACCACATTGCTTTCATTTAGAATGTTGGATATTTCACTATTCTCCAATGCAACATCACGTTTTAAGAAGAACTGCTTCTTGATGATTCTCAGAGCTGCGGCATTAAACAAGAATGCATCTGTCACTTTTAGCAAATCATATATACAATTAGTTTGGTCAGTATTCAGGTTATTGAGAATCCAGTTCTCGAAGAAATATTTTTTAAATTGCTCTTTATTGTTCGCTTTATTGCTTTCAGACATACCAACCAATAATTTCAACAAAGAACGTAACTCTCGCAAGTTACGAGGAACGATATAGCTTGTCTTTAACGCAGTATTGTAGAATAAATACCGTGTCTTCCTAAAGATCAATTCAGGAATAGCCATTCTGACACTGCTAAAAGTTTCCGTTTCTCCTTGAATACTTTTAACCGACAATTCCCAGGTGAGAAATTCTTGTGCTGTAGGCATAAAGATTCTTTGGTCAAATGGTATCAGCTTGGTAAGATATCTTTCTACCATCTCATCTATGACACCTTCTGAAACCTTTTTCTTTTCCAACAATACTTCGTATTCTTTGGTATATTGCTGGCGTTTAAGCATGGCCAACTGATCGAGTTTGATTGCTAAAAGGACGATTACATTAGGTTGTACCAGGTATTTTCTTATTTGCTCCACCATAATCGTTGCTTGGCTTGTATGAAGGTCAATGTCATCAATCATGATAATTAGTTTGCCGTTAGGCTTACCTATATATTTCATGAAAATTGTAACCAACTCTCCAAAATTAGCTCTTAGATTTACTGCTGCAGACAAACTTACCAATTGTTCCAAGTCGTCGTATGGTTTTTCTGCATCAGATGCGAGAAGACAATTGAAGTCTTTCTGTAAGTCTGCGAACTTTCCCAAGAGGACAGTTCGATCTAAGCTATTCTTGGGCTCTTTAACTTTTTGATATTCATGGTACAATGATGCCAACACCTCTGCTATGATACCATGGTCCTCGTCAAAGAATGAAGGGTCTATCAGTGAGAGTTTATGGAAAGAACAATTATTCACTTCTTGATAGTTGTCTAAGAAACTATTATCTGATTTGCCTGTCAATTCATTGGCTACAGACAACATACAAGAAGTCTTGCCTGCACCTCTTTCTCCAATAAAGGCAAAGATATTGTTAAACGGTTCGTTTTCCTCGTCATCTTTAGTTCTTGAAACTTTCAAATAAGACGAAAGACTGTCAAACGCATTTTTATATTGCTCAGAAAATAGAGATTCCTTAACATTCTGCTTAGTGAGTTTCTCTATTACAGGTCTACTTTCTTGACCAATGTTGAAATATAAGTGCTGACTCATATTTTGTTTTAAATTATAATGTTATTACATAGTTAGTTTGTAAAACTGGCTACTAGGCTCCATCCCCAAAAAGTAGCTTTAAAAAGGTAGCTTAAATAAAAAGGGAAGAGGGAGCCGCTCGCCCGATATATCTATATTTTATTCCATATATCTTCTGCCATACTGCTCACCTAGCTACTACCTCTTTCTCCTTTTCGGTATAAAAAGAAGGAGCCATCTTGTCCATGATGCTGGCGAGATTTGGCTGGAAAGTTCTGATAACATTGCTGATGATATCGATGTTCCATACGAAGATTCAGGCATACCGATGGTTACAATAGCGTTCTTAACGGCCCGCACCCATCACATCGATGGATAGCCCTTTTATCCGAATGCTCTTTCAGCGATGAATCTTACAGGAAACAGGAAACCTGCGTGAGATAGCGCTTACGGGTATGCGGCTCCTTCCACATTCTATATAGAAAGCGGAAGATTCGGCTTATCCACGCATGCAGGATAATAACCAACATCATTCTACCCCTTGCAATTCGCTATAACATTTTTCCATTTCCTCTACCATTTTAGGGATAGTAAAGTTATCACGCACCCTCTTCATGCCATTCTCTGCATAGTGCTTGCTTAATTCCTTATCGCCAATCAATTTATCGATAGCTCCAGCGAACGCCTTATCATCACCATTAGGTACTTCGATACCAGTCTCACCATTCAGCGAAACCCAATTCACCCCACTTCCTGAGATGGTGAATGTAACAGCAGGAGTGCCACAATACATAGCCTCTGCCAAGGCTACACCGAATGCTTCATTCTTGGTAACAGATGGGAAAGCAAAGACAGATGCTGCATAATGATGCAACTTCAAGTCCTCATCAGACAAACGGCCTACAAAATGAACTCTTGATGACTTGCATTGTGCTTTCAACTCATTGGTCAGAGGACCTGAGCCAGCAATAACAAATACGCAATCAGACTTCACGTATTTCTCAGCCTCAATCAAATGTGGAAGACCTTTATACTGGATATGACGACCGATAAAAAACACAATAGGCTTATTGCCATACTTTGCTTTTACCGCATTAATCTTCTCCACATCACCATCACGCAAGATGAAGTTATCCTCATCCATTGCGTTCTGAACGATTCTCACCTTATCCTTAAAAGGTTGCAATGGCAATGAGCCATCACGATATTGAGGGCTTGTTACACAAACCATATCTGCACGTTTAAGCAACGCAGTTTCTACCGGCTTGATAAACGGATAGATATGTTTCTGCTTGATAATATCCATGTGCCAATGAATGATTAATTTTACATTCTTTGGAATGACACATAACAAAACCCAAGCAGGAAAAGGATTAGCCCAATGAAACTGAATAACATCAGGCTTAAATTCCTTGATTGCTTTTTTCAACACCCAGAAGTATGAAAGGGATAAAGCTTGTCGAGCCACATTAATCCAAGTAGCAACTCGATAGACCTTATGTCCATTCACTTCTTCTATAACATCCTTACATTTATCATTGAAGCATACCACTGCAGTTTCATGCTTTACGGCACCCTCCACAAGATACTTGCAGATGTTCTCTACTCCACCTAAATAGGGGGAATAGTATTTTGACATGTGTAATATTCTCATAATTATTGTTTCTTATTTTATGAATATCAAAATTTCCCAATTGCCCAAGAAATTTTTCTATTGATAATTTCTATGATAGGAATACATACAGCCACAACTATTAATGTAGCAACTATACTCATTGCAATTTCATCTCTTATAACGTCTATAGGCATTGACACGACCTTTGATAGAACCACAAGAATTATTCTTTTCAAAGGTTCATGCACACACATGATAATCAAACTATTTCGACCTAAATATGCCAAATATTGCCCCCCCCGAATCGCAAATCTATCTATCTCCAAAGAAAGAATGACCACACACAGGCTGCCTAATATTGCCATAAGATAGAACTCTTTAGGTATTACATTATGAGCCATATCTGTGTGAGGATTTAATAATAGAAATATAAAGATAAAAGCCAATAAGCAAATCACACCTATTACCATTGCATATATTGTTCTTTTCTTCAAAACTTTCATCAAAGGCTGATAGAATCTATTGCCTAATGATAAGAGAGGTACAGCTATCACAGCTTCTCCTAAACACCAAGGCAATCCATTAGAAGAATTTACTGCCACATAACAAACTACGATGCACAATACATCTATAACCCATTCGACTTTTGTTCCCTTTATTTTTGAATAAAGCAATTCCGCCATAAAAAGACAAGGCAAAAACCAAAGAACAATATTATACACAAAAGCCGACCTGCAATTGATAGCCGTAAATATATTGGCAAACTGTTGTTGCTTTAAGTTCAAGCCTATACCGGCACCAAATATTGCTACATCATGTATCGGTCGGAACCTTGATTCTATTAAAGCCCAATACACAAAGAATATAAGCGAAAACACGATATAGGGAACCAACAAACTCTTGGCTTTTTTCTTCAAAGAAAATCCCGATTTTGAATATGTCATTGCCGCTCCTGAAAGGATGAAGAACAATGGCATGTGGAATTGGTATATGATTCCACTTTTATGAAATACATGAGCAAAGACCACAAGTAAGATGCCTATGCCCTTCATTATGTCGAGACAAAAGTCTCTCTTATAACCTATAGATTGTGACATTTTTATCAAAAGTTCTTTAATAATTCAACAATGTGCTAAGCAGCTATACGCTGTAAGCACGAGAGATCTTTGAAAATCTTACTAATTAAAGTTCGGTTCTGGATGTACCCACTTGCTTAAAAATTCGATCTGGAACCTAGTTCTATAATAAAGAAGTACCTCTTCACCCGAAGTACGTGGACCAGCATAGACATAAAAGAGACAAGCATTGTCACGAAAGCGGCTTCAACATACGCAAATATGGGAACGGCAAACTGCTGATAAAGCCAAGCAAGAAGAGCCAAAAGAAGTTTGCGGAGGCAACGCATGAAGTAATCTACCACATGCGAGCGGCAAAGCAGACTGACGTGATAGGAAAGCTCAATCCGAAGATTATGGGCTGGGCAAACTATTTTAGATATGTGTCCTCGAAGGTGGTGTTCTCGAAACTTGACCACATAATCTTCTTGCAACTGAAGAGGTGGGCGACACGCAGGCACCACAACAAGTCATTGAAATGGATAGCGGACAAATATTGGCATCATGACGGAAAGCGTGGGTGGATATTTGGAGTAAAGGGTAAGGATAAGAAAGGACAAGAAACTGTCTTCCGACTTAACCAATTGACTCAAACACAGATACTTCGCCATACGAAGATAAAATCAGAAGCCAATCCGTTCGACCCAAGATATGACGAGTACTTCAAACAACGACATTTATGTCGTACACGCCCACTCAAATGCAGTGCCTAACGGCACACAGAGCCGATTGTTTAAAAACGAGAAATAATTAACTGAATTACACGAGCCGTGTGCGGTGAAAGTCGCATGCACGGTTCTTGAAGGGGAAAGCGGGGGTAACCCCGCAGACCTACTTAGATCTTCAACGGCATCTTTAAAGATATCCATATATTGGTCAAGTCCTGTATTCATGTAATATTGTATTTGTCGCAATCTACAAAGTTACTGAATACCAGCGACTTGACCAACTTTTCATAGTTAAGTTTCCATAAGCATTTCTCAATATAAGCTATTGATTTTCAGACGATTAAATATCAATTTAACGCAGTATTGATCCATATTTGAAAACTATAAACTTTCAATATAGTCAATAATCATTTTATTCATATTGATAGAATTTGACTTAAAAACAGAAGGGTTGAAAGAACTTAAACGTTTGATACACTCGATTAATTCTTCCTTATTATTTGCACATAACGTATAACCACCCTTTGTAAAAACACTAGCTAATTCCAGTTGATGATCATCTAGATGCTCTCCGTACTTTTCCCTCCGAGGAAAAACAATAACCTTTTTTCCCATCTTCAATGGTGGAATTACGCAACCAGTACCAGCATGCGATATTATAACATCTGCACGCTCAAGATATTTTTGATATTCATCACGTGCTATAAGTTTAAATGACTTATAATGATGAGGTTCATATTTTGCAGAACCTTTTTGGGCCACAATATGCGCACCATCCAATAATCCTTCTTCACAAATCTCATCAATAATTTTTAGCAAACGGTCAAAACCATATTCCGATGCCCCTACACTAACTAATATATCCATCCTCCGTAAATTGCTTTTGGAGCTATCTTTAACAGCTCTTTCCATTGAACAATAAATAAATCAGCAAACGGATAAACCTTTTTTGCTGTTACATTTAAAGTCTGCATTCTTGCAAAACTTTCTATATAAATTACCTTCTTTCCCCAAAAATGAGCATAAAGACATGTAGGGAAAGCAACACCTGCACCTGCGGTTATAACAATATCAGGACGTTCTTTCAAGAAAATGAAAAACTGCTGCAAAGCTGTCCAAAGAAATTGCAAATAAAATAACAACTTTTCTTTTTTACGATAAAAATCTCCAACTAGATACTTTTTCTCGGAAAATTTTATTGTACTCTCATTCTTAGGCATGACCCAATAATGATTATACTTCTGCTGAACTTCTTTTAACTGTTTTAGTTGTTCTAGATGACCACCAGAAGATGAAATAAAACAAATTTTTTTATTTTTGCGCATAACTATTATTTATTATATTTACCATCAATAGCATCATTATAAAATTTGATGTAATTTTCTTCATTACCTCAGTATTATAACGACTCAAAACAACCAAGTTTCCTTGCTCTGTGATTTCTGAAGGTAACTTTATCACCAGGTTTCCCCATTATTACGTGAGCATAACCAATATACTAACTTATATCTTTTACAAGGCTTAATAAGCGAAAACGCCACCACCAAAAGCTTCACAAACCATTAGATTTTTTTTATTCATACTTATTAAAATTTAAAATGTTTATATAAATTTCTTTTAAATGATTCAAAACATAGTCGGGCAGATATGTCTTAGCGATCACTGCACTCTGCTTACCTTCCTGCATTATACTATCAGGAAAATCTACATAATGCTTCATTGCTGCGAAAATCTCATCCTCATTACCAGGAGTAACTAAGATACCATTTTTTCCTGTTTCTACGACTTCTGGAATACCGCCCACAGGAGTTGAGATAATAGGATGCCCATAGCTCATAGCTTCAAGAATGGATATAGGCAAGCCCTCGTTAAAGGAAGGGAGAATAAACACATCAGCCCAATTGAGAAGTTGAAGCTTCTTTTCACCTCCTACCCATCCTTCAAATTTCACGAGATCTTGAAGCTTTCCATCAGCAATGGCTTTCTTAAGTTCCTCCTCGTGCCTATTACCGCCAATTCTCAATTCAACCTTTCCAACCAGTTCATCACGATGCTTTGTTAATGCACGAAGAATATCAAATACACCTTTACGCTGACCTATTTCACCCATAAAGAGAAAATGAACCTTGCCATCTTTTATCTGGGCAGATTCTATTTTTGTCGGATAAGAGGTAATGTTGTGAAGAATAACGATTTTATCTTCAGGAATTCCTAAAGAAGCAAACCATTCCTTCCAAGAATGAGAAAGAACTATCAGAACATCAACGCTGTTTAAGGTTTGAAGAATTCTTTGCTTATTCTTTTGTGATGCCTCATTATAGAAGTCCTTGAATCTACTCGCATGAACATGAAGCACTACCTTTTTTCCCAAACGATGCCCAAGTTTCACTAACATCGACTTTCGCCAGAAAGAACCATCCGCAGCAGTATGCAAATGCAAGATTTTGACATTTTTATCAAACTTCATTCGCAATGCTAATCTCCCAAACGAACACACAAACCAACCTATTCTAACTAGTACATTTGTGAGTTTATAAGTAGGATAGTATTGCAAATCCTCTATATATTGACTCCAGTACTGAACCACCGCAGAAATGCCACCTGGATGATGATGTTTGTAATAATTGCCAGCCATCAATACTTTGGCCGACAATTCTTTATCTATAATGTTTTTTTTCATAATCAAAAAAGTATCTTCTTTAAAACACAGAAATAAACTTAAGTCAAAGCAGCTTTTAAAAAGGCTATCGAGAACTCTCTATATTCCTTCAATGTTTTATGAACATTTGAAAAGTCAATGTCATACATTGCTTTCATAACATCCCCTTGATATAGTCTATCCTGCAAGCCGAAGGTTCCTAGCAGACTATCAATTCTCGAGTTTCTAGAGCCTTTACTTGAAGATTTAAAGCGATAGAATGTCATGAATTTACGCTTAAACTGGATAGAGAAAGCAGAGCAGTGGAATGAATCAGTCAACACGTATGCAGCCCCACTAATATACTTCAAGAAATCATTAGGATCAACAGCGTATGGTGCCTCATCGCCAAACTGCTCATCACTTGGAACATATTCATCCATGTGACGCAAAGTAATAATCTTATAGCCCGTTGCAGCCTTCAACTGTCTTGCAGCCTCACGTGCTTCCATGTTCGTACCTAGGAAATAGCAGAAGATATAAGGCTCTGTCTCTTTAACCTTGCTATCCTTAATTTCCTCCATCCATTCTTCCGGAGAAAGAAGCATGGTAGGGTCAGCAACCACAGTTGCCTTCTGATGCGAAAGAGTATCAACAATCTCCTTACCCTTTACTTCTCTTACTCCTATACGATAGAATCTATCAAGATAATCTCCAGTCGCTTTGCGCTGAAAAGCAGGAATCTCAGATACACCAAAACTAGATGCATAGGCCACCTTTCTCACACTATCATCCACAAAAAGAAGATTAAAGAACTTTGTTGGAAGACTTAATGGAGTCCACACCTGATCACTGCCAACAACGACAGCGTCATAGTTCTTCGAATGTTCATGCAGAGCTACATATCCATGATAGTCTTTAAAGATAGGAATAAATTTCCTTTCTTTATAAGCTTCAACAGCATCTGTTCTTATCTTGATGTTGGCAGCATATTCAGGAAACTTCTTCAAGGCATTCTTGCCTGTAATTCTATCCATTACAATCTTGCCGCCATCACAGCGAAACGCATTAACCATCCATTTTACCTTCTCTACGAACGATAACTGCTTAACATAATTAATGACCTCAACATCATAGCCCAAAGTTTGAAGCTTTTTAATGAGGGCATACCCCACCAAGGAGGTTCCATAATTTGTATGTCCCTTGCGATACGCAATGACACAACCTATTTTATTGATTGACATAATTATTTTATTTTTGGTAAGAGGAACCATAAAGCTTTATGATTTCCGATGAATTGTTTTGTTCTCATGGCCATATAACGCAAAACTGTTTTGGCGTTAACACATGCTTCATATTGAGAATCATACAGAGGAGCTGCTAACCTAAAGCGTTTCAGTAACAAAACAAATGAGGCATTGCGTGTTTTCTTTACCTTTGCCATATTCCTCTTATGAAGCATCTGCTCGGCAGAGATTTCATTAAGTTGTAAAGCTCCGGACTTTTCTGCATCATGCAACAAATCAAGCCAGTTCTTATCTCTAACAATGATACCACTTATGCCAGTTCCAGCCTCTTTGACATCTTCAATATGAATATCTCCGAAGTTAATATCTGCTAGTTCACCAAACATATCCACACAGAGCAGACAGCGCTTAGGATAAAAAGTTCCTTTCAGAGGCATGTTATATCGGACATATTCTTTGAAGAAATCGAATCCCTTTCCTTTTGCAACCATACCAGTAGGACTTCCTTCTCGATATGCTAAATATTTCAGATTATCAACATTACCACCACATTGTTTCAGAATATACTCCGTATAATAGAATGTCTGACTGCCTGAACAAAACAAAGAGAACACACCTACAATTTTCTCGTTCAATCGTTTATCAACAGCCATCATTTTTTTTAGACCATGTATATGGCAAGGAAGACCGACAACAACATATCTATTGCCATCAGACTTTTTGATAGCAGAAACCACATTATGCAAAGAAACCGGAGAATACTTACTTCCTTTAGCTGCGAGTACTTCCTCCTTTGTCTTTGCAACAATAGTCTGCACCTTCAACGGAGCATCCTTATCAAACTTTGTTACAACGGCCCCGTCTATTTTGTGGTTCTCCAACAGCCAGATTAGGAATTGAGACACCATGCCCCCCGAAGCAGCTTGCTCACGCAAAACGATATCTGTACTAAACCCAGTATAACATTTCAGATAATTACCTATCAAGTTATCATGCAACGTATCACAATAAATTTTATTGGCTTGTTCCACTAAATTAATACCTAGTCCGGGACATATATCATGGCAACGATGACATCCCTTATCATTCTTACATAGAGAAGTATCTACTTGTGGAACAAAACGACCATTCTTCACCGTCATGTGTATGGCATGTGAAGGACATGCGCTTTCACAAATGCCACAACCTGTACAAAGAGAGTGATTTACCGTATAAGAAATATTAGGGAGTTTCATCTTATTTTCTCAATATTTTTAAAGAAATAATAATTAAACATATCATTTTATATTTAGACATCAAGAACAATGCTTTTAATGATATTGGTAATTTATGATAATCTAAAACAGTAAACATCCTGCTAAAAATCGGCTTATCTAAAATGTCTTTTATATTTTTATATTTTTGAGAAAAAGTATATGCTTGTAGAGCCTCGCGATTCAACAAAATCTTCAAATCCCTAAAAGCTAACCTTGACCAACTAACAATAAACTCCTCATACTTATAATGCTCTGACAATTTATCATATATTGTTAAAGCATTATTTATCAAAGCATTTCGTTTCCATATTGGATAAGAATGAGATATAGAATTTGGATTATAACGATACTTATATAAGTGTAAAGGTAGATAACCAACACTTAAAGCATTTGGCAAATAATCTGCATGAAAAACAATATCTTCAGAAGAGATTTCTCGCTCAGAGACAAAGCGCAAATTATTTTTCTCTATTATTTTCATAGAATAAATAGCTCTCCATACACACACATTTATTAAATGGTCTTCGCGACTACTAGAAGGCATACCGATAAGAGAAAATAAGAAACTATCAACATTCTCTCTACCTTTGTAAAAGGTATTTTTTTTCAAAGTCTCAATTCTATCTACTTCCTTAGAACCATCAAAATAGGAATATCCACAATAGCAGGTATCTAAATCATTCAACATAGCATGTTCATACAACAACTCATACATTTTGGAATCCACGAAATCATCGCTATCTACAAAAGCTACATACTCACCGGTAGCAATATCCAATCCAGAATTTCTTGCATATCCTAGCCCTGCATTTTTTTTGTGAATAACTTTAATACGAGAATCCTTTTTTGCCCAATTATCACACATCTGAGGAACCCGGTCAGGACTACCATCATCTACCAGGATAATTTCTATATCCTTGAGAGTTTGATTTACAATAGACTCCATACAGCGATCAAGATATTTCTCAACACCATAACATGGAACTATAATAGATACTTTTGGTTTATTCATACTTGCTTATTTTAGATTTCCATTTGATAAGAATTCAGAGTATTCAGCAACAGCATCATAAGTTTCTACACCCATGACATCATTACAAATTTTCTTAAAAATACGTTCAGGATTATGCCAATTTAAAACAGATTCTCTTCCTTTTTCTGCAATAATAGACGCCCATTGTCTTTTTTCAAAAATTTCATTCAGAATACCCACTATGTCTTCTGCTCGTTTATATATGAAACAAGATTGCCTATCTTTGACATATATATTCTCCATAGCAACTTCAGTCCCAATACACAAAAGCCCCATAGAAAGAGCATCCAAAACTTTTCCTTTAGTTCCAGAGCCTACCGAAATAGGAAAAACCTGAATATCGTGTCTCTTAACTTCATCAGCATACACATCAACCCAACTCTTGACTTCAACATTATAACCACAGTTTTTTAAGGAAGTGGCTATATTATCCCATCCTTTACCCAAAAAGGTAACAGAATATTTTGAAGAGAACTCAGAATGTTCTAACAATATAGATTGTAATTGACACGCTGCAGTCCAGGTATATTCATCAAGTTTGCCAGATATTAAGATAGACAACTTATCTTTGTTGAAATTAATCTTTTTTGAAAAGACATCATAATGAGGATGAGGATAGAACAATGCATCTTTTCTTCCTGTTATCGTTTCAAACATATCACGATCCTCTATACCAACATCAAAATACTTGCAAGGAACATCTTTTAGTGCTAGTTCTCTAGATAAAGCTATTTGGTATTTGTATAATGCCTTTTTATAAAATTTCTCTTTACTAAAACAATATGCATCTCTTAGCAATCTATTGTAATGAAGAGCAAAACAATCATAACCAGCTACCAACAATCTATACCTAGCTAACTGTTTAATGACCTCTGTATGAACTTCACCATAAACCCATACGAAATCAGGATGGAAATCATCTATGGATTTTAAGTCCTTGTGAGACAAACGATAATTGGAAATATTATAACCAGAATCTATTCCTATTCTGATTCTAATATCCTGCAAAGTTTCTCTTCTATGAAAATAATTATACAAGGAGTCTTTAAGTACAACTATCTGAGTATTGAGCTCATTCTCTATATTTCTTATTTGAGATAGAGAAACATGATTGCTATTAGTCGAATAAATCAACACTTTACAATCATGTGGACGATTCTTAAAAAAGTGATACATCATTGCAGATGGTCCTTTATAATTATCCCTCGTCGGAGTAAAATTTGTAAATAAAAATATTTTCATCTTATATATTTTTCTTTTAAGACATTATAGAGCGTTTTTTTTCCTTTATATTCCTCATTGCAACCTGCTTTACGAGACAGTTTGAAAAACATCGTATCTTGCAAAAGTGTTTTAAAGCTCTGCTCATCAAAAGCCTTATTTAACAATAACTGAGCGTCATGTTTATGAGGATTATTATAAGATAAATTATCTATATCATTTTTAACAAATATAAGATTTTGATAAGCTAATTCTATCAAATAATCAAACAGATAATAGTCGATGAGATAGTCTTCATAAGTCCAATATACCTCAAACATTTTTGCAACAAAGCCAAAAAGAGGATGATGTTTTTGTCCGCCAATACAAGACGTATTCCATCTATAATCACTAACATAAGCATGGTTGCGACAAATCTCCTTGCAAGTAAAAAATTGGCTTTCTACATACTGATTGGTTATTTGTTCCGTGACCAAAACTGTAGTATCAACCCACAAGCCTCCATTCTGATACAAAAGATTCATGCGCATAATATCAGTCAATTCTGTTAAAGAGACCTTGCCTTCTTCATATTTTCGAATGGCTACAGATGGAATTTTCACATAATCCTGATAATTATTCCATGTAATAAGAACTACAGGATAATTACCACAATTTTTCTTAACTGATTCTGTACATACTTTAGTAACATCTTTCAGTCCTTCTTCACCCTGCCACCAACATTGCCAAATTTTGGGATTACTTGTTTCTATAGGTTTTACTTTTGAAAATTCCGAAGTAAGATCTGCTATTTCTTTAGCATACTTTTTCTTCAAATATTCTAAAACCGACTGATGATACTTCTTTGCAAAGTATTCACCAAATGTTGTATTTAGAAATCTGTTTGTTTCTACGGTGACCATTTTATACCAAGCAACCTTAAATCCAAAAGGCTTCACATTGTCAAAAAATGCATGCCATAATCGAATTGGCTGATTCAATATCTTATTCAATACCTTCATATTATTAATTTTTTAACTTCCAATCTTTCATCTCAACAATACGATTTTTATCATAATCAGAGATTCCTTTGCCCAAGAGCTGCTTGATCTTTAGCTTCAACTTATATGGCCAAATTATATGAGCTACCTTATAAGTTAAATTCCATAAAATAGATGCCGGCCAAAAGCGTTGATATCTGAGATGTTCATAATCTATCAACACTCGTTCAGGAAAAAGCTCTTTGAAAATACGATCTACCTCATTCTTATGCTTTACCGTTGCACTTCTTCCACCAACCTCATAATTGCAGATGATAGTATCAATCGTTTTAAAAGAGCAATTATTACATATTATTGCTTCAATATTAAACTTCATATCTGCAGCTATTTTATAGGATTCATCATAAGGAATCTCTAATAAAAGTTTTCTACTAATCAAAGAAGCTTGATGATTATTATTTATACCATAAAGGTAAGTGAACAATGTTCTTTTTGAGGTAGGATTGCTTAATTTTCCTGTTGTATTAAATGAAATTCTACCTTCTATGAAATCAGCATCCAGGTCTTCTTTATAAATTTCTTCAACTGTAGTTGGAGAGAAAAGCATATCACCTGCATTCATAAACAGACAATAATCACCACTTGCCATACGGACACCTTTGTTCATAGCATTATATATACCAGAATCAGGCTCAGAAACCCACTTTGTGATAACATTTGCATTGTTCTTTATCAATTCTAACGTATCATCACTAGAAGCACCATCTACAACTATATACTCAAAATTCTTATTTGTTTGTGCAACAACACTTTTAATTGTAGAATCAAGTCCCTTAGCATTATTATAAGTTACAGAAATTATTGATATCAACATACTAATAAAGTTTATTTAAAATTTTAAAATGTCTTTTCTCGCTCAAATAAACAATCATCATAGCTATAGATATACTTGCCACATAAAAGACGACAAAACTTAATAATTTTGGCTCAAATATGAAACGGATAAAGAAAAAATGAACGAAAAATAGGATTATACTATAATTGCGTAAATACTTACAAATTGGAGATTCTGGAAGATTTAACCTATAGCAATATATGAAAATAGACAATGTTAAAGGTATAGTTGGTAAATACCAATAATCAGGATAAATCATATCTAAAAGCATACTACTTATGCCTATTAACACTACGATTTTGTTTCCTATTTTATTTTTCTCAAGATACATAATGACATCGGATTTAGACATTATATATCCCATTACTACCCAAGGAAATGATACAAAAGGAGAATAAATCAATTTATCATTTAGAACATATTGAATATTAGTATAAAAAGAATCGAGAAGAATATTATTAAATATCTCATGCATATATACAAAAAGATACGAAAGGATAGCAATCAAAACGATTATAAGATCATGCACTTTACATTTCTTCAACAGATATATTAACAGCATTCCCCAAATCAAGGAAGCAACAAACCAACCACCACTTAAACTATATCCAAAAATAAAGTCTCTTAAAAAGGCAAAATTTCCATCCGAATTTCCCATCACATACTTATGAATTATTAATGGACTATAAACTATATGCCAACATATATACAAAACGAGCAAACGAAAACAATATTTTTTACAGGGGGGGGTAACTTGTTTACGCCAAAATAAGAATGCAGAAATTACAAAAAAAGTAGGAACTGCAGCTCCCATAAAAGGCAAGAAGAACTTTTCTATATTAGGTAACTCAACCAATCCTTTTAAATGACCCAGAGCAACCATTGTCGCCATAAAGAACTTCAAAAAGTCAAAACCACGTATTATTTTTTTCATACTAAAAAAATTTTCGATACCAACCTTTTAATTCATATGTTAAGTTTGTAGGACGTTTTCCTATGGCTTTTGCAGGAACACCTCCGACCAAAGTAAATGGAGGGACATCTTTTGTAACAACTGCACCTGCAGCAACAACAGCACCTTCACCTATTACGACATCATGAAGAATCACCACATTTGGACCTATCCATGCTCTATCATTAATAGTTACAGGACCATAATGTTCAGGGAGGCAACGAAACTCCGGATCACGATAATCGTGCTGTAAAGTCCAGATACTAACATTGGAAGCCAACACAACATTGTTACCGATAGTTATTCCTGCTCTTGCGTCAAGTATAGCATCATTTCCTATCACAGAACCTTTTCCTATATGCAGTTCTGATGGATTTCTCATTTCACAATCTGAATAAATAACGGCATTTTTTTTCATATCAATTTGATACACATACCTATAAAAGAAATTTCTTATATGATGAGAATGTGTTTCACTAATCCATCTTAAAAGAAGATCATCAAGTAAATGAATGTTCTTTCTATATAAGAATTTGACTCCTTTACAAAATATATTTCCTCCTTTAGGTAGTTTTCCATTATTTTTCCTTTTTAACGAATAAACGACCTTTAAAAATGGAGCTGCAACTATTAAAATTATAATTCTATGAAATACAACAAACAATATGAAAAATGTTATTAAATACATAATTGATGGTAACTATTGAATATTTGTTCATAATCTCATATTCAAGATATGGCCATAAATCGTTTCTTTACCATCCATCGTTCTTTTTGAAACCTCTACTTTCCAATTCAATTTAAAAAATGTTGTATCTGCAATAAGCTCTTTCCATAATTTCTCTGAATATGGAGAAGAATAATTATTGAGAAGAGACAACGTGTTCTTGTTGTTAAAAGGAATATTTGCCAATACTTCACTATACTCAGGGTCAGAAGCAACATAATCTATGCAATAGTCCATAAACAAGTAGTCCAAGGCCCTTTCATGCCTCATCCAAAAATCTTTAAATATGTTATAACAATTAAGCATAAATGGATTACCTGGCATAGAAGCCATTAGAGAGACAAAATACCTATATTTTCCAACACATTTATTGTCATGTGGTTCTGTATGTATAGAATAAAAAGGATATGAAAAAATTGCTTCGTCAATAGGTTTCAAAACCAAGACCGTACTATCAATCCATAAACCTCCATACCTAGACAATAACTGCAACCTTATAAAATCAGATAAATGAGCAAAACTCATTTTCTTATTAACAACTTTATCGAGAATTGTTTGAGGTACATCAACAAACGAGGAATAATTAACTTGGGACAGAAGGATAACCTCATGGCCATTACTGTTATCAACAATACTTTTATAAGTCTTTTTAATAAGCTCTGGCATATTATTTTCTCCTTGCCACCAAAACACCCATATCTTGCCTATAAGCTTGTTATCTAACTCTAAATTATCTGATATGGGGGGGGGTAATTTTATAGTTTCTTTTCAGAAATTTTGCAACTTGTTTATGCTTAATAGCACACCACTCCCACTCCTTTTCTTTTGAGAGTCCAAATGACAGTCTCAATTTGGAAATAATCACAATCATAGCCTCTAAAGGTTTCATAATAGAAAACAGATAGCTATTATGATATATGATACCCAATAATCTCTTTAATTCACTCATAATGTTTATTTATTGTTTTTGATTTTTATCTTACTACATATTTTATCCTTTACTTTCACACGCATTTCTTTGCCAATACCAAACCTGTAGATAATAAGAAATGAAAATAGAAAGCTGAAAAGACATACAACTATAAATTTTACAAATTCATTTTCTACAGGAAGTGTATAATGAATCAACAAAGGCATTACCACTATTAGACTACCCAAAGGGATAACCAGGCCATAAACCTTTTTATAGAAGTTCACGACAGAATATCCTATATAATAATTCATCCAATAGAGACCGATAAAAGTTTCCATCAAAGGATAGAGTATATTTGCAGAAAGCGCTATCGTTGGCGAAAGCCCTAATTTCAGCAATACATAAGTTATAGGTAATATTAATAAATTAAAGCCTCCTGCATAAATTCCAACCTTTTTCAACTTGGCTGATGCATGTACCACCATAAGAACTACAGAGGACATCGAATTCAGTATAGACTGTATGCAAACAACCCGAATAAATGCCGGAGCATAATCAGGATATTCGCCTAACCATATCTTCAAAATAAACTCGATTTCAGCAATAACTGGAGCCATAATCAACAGCAACAAGAAAGCTGAATATCTAGCAGCATTATAGGTCAAGTCTGACATTTCCTTAATTTTACCTTGCGCATAGTATTTTACGACTTGCGGCTTTACTGCAATTTGGAAATTATTAGCAAACTGTGAAATTATATTTGTTACCTGAAAAGCAACACCACGCGCAGCATTTATTACTGTTCCAAAAAACAGATTAAACAAGATATTGACACCTTGGCTATTACATATATATGCTACGCTACCTATTACATTCCAACCAGAATAAGAGAGCATTTCCTTGAACATACTCTTCTCATATTTCATGGAAAAACGAGCTTCCGTATAATGTATACGGCAATAGGTATTATACAATAACGCTACCGATATATTACTAACCAAATACAAAGCTGCATAAAATATTAACTTATCAAATGATGCTACTTGAATCAAAAAGACAATCAATAGCTTCATAAATGCCTCAAAAATACTTACATAAGCATAAATAGACATTTTTTCATGAGCAATGATTGTAGACATAAAAGGCAACTGAATGATTTGGATTACTGCAGCTAAGATGGAAAACTGATAAACCCACAATGCAGCAGTTTCTCTACCAGTTTCAATATTCAACTTGTTTAATACAAACCATAAACCTATAGTTTCTGCCAATAAAATGATAAACAGAGCGAGCAAACCATGTATCAATAAAGCATTAGAGAAAACTCGTTTAACTTTATCTATATTTCCTTTTCCTATCTCATAATTCAAATATCTTTGTGTACTTGTTGACAATGTGCCATTTAAAAAGCTAAACATTGTAACAACACCTCCCACAACATTATACAATCCATAATCAGAGATACCCAATGTACGAAGAACGACACGTGAAGTATATAAACCTATGACTAAAATTAACATCATACGAAAATACAAAAAAATCGTATTTTTCGCTAGACGCTTGTTGTTTGTAGAATTATCCATACATTAATTGTTTTTGATGACCAACACAAATCAGGTAACAGACAAGGGCTATCATTGGTGCCTCTAAGCAAAAATGAGAACCAAGACACATAACACCGAAAAGATATATAATAAAAAACTTCAAATATAAGTAATCCGGTGGAACAGACATTCCTATAAATGTTATTCCCCAAAAAACAATAATAGCAATACCTAGCAAACCAAAATAGATATATAGACGAAGATATTCTATATCACTATCATATAATCCCAAAGACATAGCTTCCTCAACCTTATCACGATGTGGTCCTACGATAGCAGGTCCATTACCAATAACCATAGGAACAAAATCATTCCCATTGTAGTCTAGAGTATAATACTTTAATTCCAGTAAACGAACGTTGTCTTTACCAGTATCATTGATTTCTGTTTTTGTATAATTTGACATCGAATCAATCATATTTTGAGTAAATGGTATACTCATTGCACTAATATACAACACGATAGAGCCAAACATCAAGGCAACAACCTTGAACAAAGAGAAATTATTAGCAACCAAATAAGCCAATATTGCAAACAGCAATGTCTGCATAATAGGACTTCTGGCACCACGCATCAATGTAAACAATACACAAACAGCAATGAGGAATCCTTTTAATTTAAATTTCGTTTTAATTGTTGCTAAATAGAATAAACATAATGTAACATAATCACATCCTGTCATCAAGAAACGATACACACCTCGTTCTTCTAAAGCTCGATCCATTTTCAGTTCCAAATCACCAGCATTGTCAGCTATTACATTATAACCGAAAACGTTATTGGGATATTGAATATAGCTTAAAATAGTAGCGAACATATATCCACCAGCCAACACCCAAAACATTTGTCTTATAAATTCTTCTGGAATTTCTCGTATATAAAGATAAAAAAACAGACCAACTCCAAGATATGTAGGACTTATACCAGTCAAACCATAATACAAAGATTGACCATTTACAAAGTAAGACACAATAATTGATACCACAAATATCATATACATGCAACCAAACACAGCCATTCCTTTAGATCTTGACATTATCTCGTTAAAGTTGCTGATAAAGATATATAGATAATAGACATTTAATAATACATCTATTAATACTAAATATCTACCTAAATGGACATAAGGTTCAAAATTAAAGAACCGTATGTTATGAAGGACACAGAAATATATAAATAATTTTTCCTTCAAACTGATATTATTTTCCGTTATACTGTAATCCATTGGCACTTATATTTAAGTTTCTTTTAAAAAATGACAGTAAAAAAATACTATTTCCTATTAATATTATTTTCGAGATTTGCCTCTCTACAAATTATCCCAAACATCACGAGAAGGTCTATTTTTTAACTTTTATACATTCTAATCAAATAAAAACGCGCAGAGTTTCTTACTCTTATTACTTTCCAAACTCTTTAATCCTCTGTTCTTCATTCAAAGAGCAGACAAGCAGCTGTCCGTGCTTCTCGGCTACAATATAGCCATCCAAGCCTTGAACTACCACCTTGCTTTCATCGGCTGCATGAACCACGCAGTTCTTGCATTCATACAAACGGATGTCCTTACCTACCTTGGCATTGCCATTCTCATCTTGTGGGAGCAAGGTACGGAGGCTGCCCCAGCTACCTAAGTCGCTCCATCCGAACTCGGCTGGAAGCGTAAAGATATCCTTTGACTTCTCCATCACTGCATAGTCGATGCTGATCTTCTCGCAGGTTGGAAAGAGCTTGCCTACTACCTCTTTCTCCTGTTCGGTATAGAAAGAAGGTGCCATCTCATCCATGATGCTGGCAAGGTTTGGCTGGAAGGTACGGATAGCCTTGCTGATGGTATCAATGTTCCATACGAAGATACCTGCATTCCAATAGTAATTGCCAGCGGCAAGGTATTGCTCAGCTGTTTCCAGGTTTGGCTTTTCCTTGAAAGCCTCTACCTTGTAGATTTCATCTACGGATGTTGGCTCTGCTGCGGCAATATAGCCATAGCCTGTTTCTGGGCGGCTTGGCTTAATACCAATGGTTACAATAGCGTTCTTATCGGAAGTATAGCTCAATGCCTTGCTCAATACTCGCTGATACTCCGAGGTATTGATGACCAGGGCATCGGATGGTGTCACCACGATGTTGGCAGCCGGATGCTTCTTCTGAATCTTCCAGCAGGCATAAGCAATACATGGAGCAGTATTGCGAGCCTCCGGCTCTGCTAATATGTTATCAACTGGCATGTCAGGGATTTGCTCCTTGACAATGCGAATGTATTTCTCGTTTGTCACTACCCACATGTTCTCGACAGGACAGATTGGCTTCAATCTATCTACTGTTAATTGAATGAGGGAACGGCCGACTCCCATCACATCAATGAACTGCTTTGGGTAATCGGGGGTTGACATGGGCCAGAAGCGGCTGCCTACGCCGCCGGCCATAATAATGATTTGAGTATCGTTAAAGTACATATCTATACAACTTCTTTACAATTGGCAATTTCTGTTTTAAAATCATTAAATGATTTGACCAAAGTTCCAAGTTCTTTCACATCACTCTTATTAAACAACTGGGTTCTTCGAATGGATGCTTCGTTCTTTTCAATCTGATTTATCAACTTTACAAAGGCTATGTATATTCCTGGATCACGAAACATACCTTGTATTCTTATTAGTGATAGTCGAAGATTCAACAATACCATAGGAATACAAGCTACTGTACCTTCTGGCAATTTATGACATTCACTTTCTTGCTCGATAAGTTTGAAGTATTTTATGAGCAACCCAGAAACAAGCCCAAGATAGTAGTTTACCTGTTCTTTTCTTTCCTCACTATCGCTAAACACTTGTGGATCTGGCACGCTACTCATGCATAGCAACAAGGATGTCATTCTGTTCTCTAAAGTAGAATATTGATGAATAGAAATCTGTGTATCAAGATAGACTTTGGCTTGCTTTTGAAGATTCGCCATTTGAATTTGAATTTCTTCAGTTGCTTCCTTACTATCCTCTTCCAGCTTATTTATTCTTTCTTTATATTTATCAATTTTCAAGTACTGCCATACGGAAACTATCAATAGTATCAAGCTAAGGAGTGCTAACCAAAATCCAACCCAAGTGTTGAACTTGTCAATTAGCATGTCTATTACTGATACGTATTGACAATTAATTTTATCTACTATAGTTGATAGTGAATCAACTTTATGCGTATTATTTGTAACAATACTGCGTTAAATTAATATTTAATCGTCTGTAAATCAATAACTTATATTAAGAAGTGCTTATGAAAACTTAACTGTAAAAAGTTGGTCAAGTCGCTGATTTTCAGTAACT